>JAABUT010000043.1_pt1 | contig 229320 bp, 219 predicted proteins | sample 5559281 | NCBI WGS metagenome assembly JAABUT01 (sample SAMN10711880, study PRJNA513359) | rock metagenome | isolation source: Antarctica rocks | place: Antarctica: Victoria Land, Ricker Hills nord | collected 2016-01-04
CACGCCCATCATGTGCGCGGGTGAGAACAGCTGTCGTCATGGTCATCAGGTTGGTAATCCACTCTCGCCCTACAGGGATGAAGGTCTACTGAAGGTGTCTCACGAGAGCCTGACAGAGAGGGCGACTCCACCGCTCGCATCAGACTGCGGCCGACGTCCTGTCGTCTGTGTCGCTCCACGACGTACACGTCGTGCAACCTCCCGAAGCGTCCAGCGCTTGTCGCACGCAGTCGAGGGCCGTAGTCCTGAGCGGCCGCGTAACCAACGAGGTCACCTCCGCTCTCTGCCACCACGATCAGCCACCGGGCGTCCTCGACGAGAGCGTCGTATGTCGCTAGGCCGGTCTCCTCGTCCTCAGCGGTGCCCATGGCCTGAAGGAGTGGCCACAGGCGTGGCCAGTCGGAACTGAGCGAGTCTCTGACAGACACCAGCATGAGGTCAGTATCGCCACGTCGCGTGTGCGACCGCCCGTATCCGCGTCGTGCAGGTCGCATTCCATCCACGCCAGGTGGTAGCGCCGACGGATTCAGGCGGTCCTCAGCGCCAAGCTCTCACACTCGGGAGCGGGGCCTAGGGTCTGCTGCCCGTGCCCTCGACATCGACCTGGATCAGCTCCGCCAACAGGCCCGCTACGTAGTCGACGCCGACGTCGCGCATGTCTCAACTCAACCCACATGCGAGGCACAAACTCGTGTCGCTCCCACTAAAGTTCAAGCGCCGTATGAGGGCGTTGGGCTATATGCCGAGCCATTCCAGCAATTGAAGCTCCCCTAGGGTGAACCAGAGGCGCCGACGAGGTCGTTTACCCAGGCTGATCTGTCGCGCTGCTTCGTACGTCCGAGCTGCTTTCCAGCCGGGACGGGCACCATCTATCCATCGCAACCAGCGAGTCTGTACTTCGACGGGGAGCGACTGCCACGTCTCGACTGCCCGGAGTCGTTTAAGGGCGTCCATCAGAGCCACCCGGTTCGTCCGCCTCGTGCGGCACGGTCAGCCTCTCGGGTCGTCCGCCTTTGCTCACGGCCGTCAGTATGCGCCGGATGAGGACGTTCAGGTGCGCCTCCCAGGAACTGGCATACCAGGCGTCATTCGTGCTGGCTCGTATGGGACGGGTTCGAGCCGTGACTTTGGTTGGTGCGCCAGGCAGAGGAGGTTCTGGTGATCGAGCTCCAGCCCGGGCAGGCGTATCGCCGCCTCGTCCTGGAAGTGCCCGATCCGCACGCCCTGTGTCGCCAGATCCGGCCCATGACGGGGCGTACACCGGAACGTTCGACAGGTAGGCGGAACCCGCCGGTCCCGCGAGGAGCATCACCTACCTGCGAAGTCCCGCCAATGCTGCGGTGACTTGCCCGGCGACCTCGGTGACTTCGGGGGAAGCGGAGGTGTCTACGACGATGAGCCGCCCCGATAGGTCGAGCAGCCCGCCGCCCTCCGAGAAGCGATCCCAGTTGGCCATCGCGTGATGTATCGGGTGCCTCTGGCCTGCTCGCAACCATTCTTCGAACCGGGCACGCGCCAAGGCAGCGGGCTGCGTCCCCTGAGGTGGTGTAACTCTCCCTCGTGATCGTCGGCCGGATCGTGTCGGTCCGGGACGTTGAGGGCCACCGCGTGAGGCTCTGTGAGAACCGACCAAGGAACTTACAGAAGAAGGATCAACGCGATGGCCCTGACCGATTCTGCCCTGCTTGAGATGATCGAGATGCTCCGCACCGCCGACGGCGGTGAGCTCATGCGCCGGCTCCTGGGAGGGATGCTCCAGGCGGTGGTCGACGCCGAGGCGACGGCCCACAGCGGCGCTGCTCAGCACGAGCGGAGCGAGGACCGCACCACCCGCCGCAACGGCACCCGCGACAAACTCCACACGACCGCCGCTGGAGACCTGACGGTGAAGATCTCCAAGGTCCGTACTGGGTCGTTCTTCCCCGCCCTGCTGGCCCCGCGCAGGCGGATCGACGTGGCGCGGCACGCGGTGGTGATGCAGGCCTACGTCGAGGGCGTCAGCACCCGCCGGGTCGATGACCTGGTCATCGCGATGGGCGGCACCGGGATCAGCAAAAGCGAGGTCAGCCGGATCTGCGCCCAACTCGACACCGAGGTCGCGATCTGGCGCACCCGCACCCTGGATCACCTCGCGTTCCCGTATGTGTTCCTGGACGCGACGTACTGCAAGGTCCGCCTGGGCGGTCGGGTCGTCAGCCAGGCCGTCGTCATCGCGACCGGCGTGAGTGCCGATGGCAGAAGGGAAGTGCTGGGCTGCGCGAGCGGTGACAGCGAGACCGAGGACTTCTGGACCGAGTTCCTGCGCGACCTACGCGACCGCGGCCTGACCGGTGTCCAGCTGGTCATCAGCGACGCCCACCGCGGCCTGGTGAACGCCACCGCGGCCGTCATGCAGGGCGCGAGCTGGCAAAGGTGCCGGGTGCACTTCATGCGCAACGTGCTCGCCAAGGTCAGCAAAGGCCACGACCAGATGGTCGCCGCGACCATCCGCACGATCTTCGCCCAGCCCGGCCCAAAGCAGGTCAGGGCGCAGGTCGACCTCGTCGCCGAGATGCTCGCCGGGCAGTTCCCCGCCGTCGCCCAGATGCTCCTGGACGCCAAGACCGACCTGACCGCGTTCGCGGACTTCCCCCTGCCGTACTGGCGCAAGATCTGGAGCACCAAACCCCTTGAAAGGCTCAACCGCGAGGTCAAACGCCGCACCGACGTCGTCGGGATCTTACCCACCCCCGCAGCCCTGCTGCGGCTATCGAGCTACGTGCTCATCGAGGCCCACGACGAGTGGAAAGACAGCGACCGGCGCTACCTCAGCGAAGAGTCCATGGCGCTGCTCAACCCGCCCGCCCCGACCCTGCTGAAGCCCACGACCACGACCACCAAGACGGCCCCGCGAAAGGAGATCGCCGCTACGGCATAGTTGCACTGACTCACAAAGTCACACGCGAAGAGTTACACCACCTCGCGGGACGCGACCAGGCAGCGTCGCAGCGGCAGTGAACCTGCACGAGCGGCCGGCGCAGCGCGAGCAAGTCGGGCTCCGACAGGCCAGGCCAGAAGAACGACTCCAGCACCACCTCAGGCGCTTTCGCTGCCAAGCCGAGCTGGATGTGCACCGCTGCACAACCGTAGTTCTCCGCGCCTGGTCCGAGGCCTAGGTGGTGCGCGAGGAGTTCCTTGATGTCGTCCATGGCGATGAGCGGCAGGTTGAGATTTCTCGCAAGAGGCTCGGCCAACGTGTCTTGCCGCTGCCTGGCAGCCCCGTCACAACGAAGCGAGGCTTGCCGGCTACTCGCGGGCCGGCGCAGCCGGCGACCAGCACCCGTCGTCGTTGGTCAGCCAAGGCCTACGGCCCGGAAGGCTGAGTGTGTCGCGGTGTAGATGAACGGACCTGGCCGCACTACGAGGTCCTCGACCGCGCGCCATTGCCTCATCAAGATCTCCAGCTGTTGCCAGGTTCCTCGCGCCTCGTCCCCGGCCAGGGCTACCATCCGGGCGTCGCTGGCCCTCACGGCAGCTATCTCGGCGCGGTGCTGCTGGATGCGGCTGTCGCGGGTGATGATGAGCCAGCCGAGCGACGCCACCCGCGGGATCCACACGTCGTCCTTGGTCGTGGGATCGGCGACGGGGCATGCCGGCCGCTCGCGCCGCTTGATGACGGCACCGGGGTCGCCGGGGTAGGTCGCGTCACTGCGCAAGGCGGCGACCACGTGCGCTAGGCCGAGGACATCTGCATCGAAGTAGAAGCGGACTGCCGCCGGCTTGGCGGGGCTCACGCGATGTGCTGCCTCGCCTCGGCCCGTCGCGGTTTCTCATACGCCAGTGCCCATGCCACGTCGCGGGACGTCAGGCTGAAGACCTCGGCGATCTCGTCGTCGTCCTCACCGTCCCCGGAGTGCTCCAAGATCACCTCGGTGCTGATACCGCCGACCGCAGGTCGACCGAACCGCACGCTTGGGTCGATGAGCACGGGCGAGCCCTCGTCGTGCGGCCGCCAACCGGTCGCGACATCGCCCTCCCACCGGGCCCTGCGCAGGAACGACTCCGAGGGGCTCGTCAGCAGCAGCTGGCCGCCGGCGACCGTCACGAGCCAGAACTCACCGGGCAGCTGGGCGGTCTCCTGCGCTTGTAAGACGAGCTCGCGGCCACTGACGTACGGGCGCTGGTCCGCGAGCGGGTACGGGACGTTGAAGCTCTCCCGCAGCAGGTCGATGAAGGCCCGCAGCTCTGGCAGCCGCACCTTCAGCTCGCGCCGGTACTGCCGCAGCAACCCAGCCTCGACGAACTCCGCCCAGGTGACCGGGGCGCCGGTTCCCTTGGGCTCCTGCCGGATTACGGGGCGGTGCACCTTGCCGGCCCGACCGGTCTTGCCCTCGAGCCAGTAATGCAACGTGCCAGGGGCAACGTCGAGCAGCCGGGCGGCCTCCGCCTCGGCGTACATCTCGCGTTCGAGCAGTCTCAGGTCCGTCATCGCACGTCAGTCTGTCACCGCCGTACGACGTCCGTCCGGACACCCGTGCCGAAGGCGTGTCGACGACCGTTGCAAGATCGCCTGGGCCGTCTCTGGGCCGTGACAGTCCGGCCACAGCGGGTAAACAGGGGTCGTCACCGGTCAACGACAGAACGTAGTCATCGCAGGTCAGATGGCGTGGCGGGCACTCACGGCGCCTTGTGGATAAGTTGTGGGAACGAGTCGACCTATAAGCCGGGTTCTGTGACTCGGCCGGGGCCGAGCCGACGGTCATCCATCTAGGACCGTTGTTGCCAACGGCCTCGTGCGGTCTACCCGCAGGCATCGGGCGGGCCGCCCTCGAGCGCCTGCGCAGAGCTCCCGGAAGAGCTCCTCATGACCTTGCTCCAGGTGGGGTTTACCGAGCCGACCGGGTCACCCCGGTCGCTGGTGCGCTCTTACCGCACCGTTTCACCCTTACCGGCAAGCCGGCGGTCTATTTTCTGTGGCACTGTCCCGCGGGTCACCCCGGGTCGCTGTTGGCGACCACCCTGCCCTGTGGAGCCCGGACTTTCCTCGACAGCTGGATGCTGCCGCGACCGTCCGGCCGACTCGTCCACTGACCAGACTAGCGTCGCAGGAGTGTGGCTCGCCGCTGCCGTCCTCGGCACCCTGACCCTGCTGACCGGGTTGCTCCCGCTGTCTTCGGCTGTCGACGTGACCACCCGCGTCGCACCGGTGCTGCTGTTCCTCGTCGCCGTCACCGTGCTGGCCGAGCTGTCCGACGTCGCACAGGTCTTCGACGTGGCAGCCGGACGGGCGGCCCGCCTGGCGCGCGGCCGCACTCCCCTGCTGTTCCTGCTCGTCCTGCTGCTCGGTACGGCGACGACCATCGTGCTGTCCCTGGACACGACCGCGGTCCTGCTGACGCCCGTCGTACTGGCCCTGGCAGCGCAGCTCGGGCTGTCACCGCTGCCGTTCGCCTTCGCCGCCGTCTGGTTGGCCAACACCGCCAGCCTGCTGCTGCCGGTGTCGAACCTGACCAACCTACTGGCCGTCGACCGCCTCGGGTTGACGCCGGTGTCCTACGCGCGACGCACGGCACTGCCGGCCCTGGTCGCCGTCCTGGTGACGTCGATGGTGCTCTGGCTCTGGCACCGCAGCTCCCTTCGAGGCAGGTACGACGTGCCGATCGCCGTGCGTCCAGCCGATCGCGTGCTGTTCGGCATCGCGACGGCAGCCTGCGCGCTGCTCGTGCCGACCCTGCTGCTCGGCGTGCCGGTGTCGCTCGCCGCAACGGCGGCGGCCGTGCTGGTCGTCGCCGGTTGCCTGTGGCGCAAGCGATCTGCCCTGCGGTGGCAACTCGTCCCGTGGCGGCTGGTACTGCTCGTCGAGGGGCTGTTCCTGGTTGTCGAGGCCGTCGGTCCGCACGGCCTGGACGGCCTGCTCCGTGAGGGGATCGGATCGTCCCTGCAGACCGCGGCAGTGGGCGCGGTCGGATCGAACGCGGTCAACAACCTCCCGGCGTACCTGGCGCTCGAGCGGGTGGTCCCCCACGACCAGCTGCTGCCGCTGCTGGCAGGTGTCGACTTCGGGCCACTCGTCCTGCCTTGGGGATCACTGGCGACACTGCTATGGGCGGAGCGCTGCCGGGCCAGGGGGGTGCGCGTCGGTTGGCTCCGGTTCGGGGCGGCGGGTCTGGTCCTCGTGCCCCTGCTGCTGCTCACGACTGTTCCGCTATTGGCATGACAAGCGGCCCGCCCCGCAAGGGGACGGGCCGCTTGTCCTTGCTTCGAACTAGCCGTCCTGCCGAGCCTGCTTCTCAGCGTCGGCGAGCTGGGCAAGACGGTCCGCGTCCCCCTTTGTCTTCTGTGCGGCGGCGGTGTCCTTTACGGCCTTGTCGAGCTGTGCCTTGGGCGCCGCGGTACGCGCGTCGACCCGGGCCTCGATGCTTGCCGCCTGCGCGTCGAGGCGGTCCCGCTCAGCGGCGACGGTGGCCTCCGTCTTGGCGGCGATGGCGGTGTCCTCGGCCTTTTCACGCGCCTTGGCCTTCTGCGAGACGGCAGCTTGCGCCGCCTCGCGCTCGACCTTGATCTGCCTGGCCTTGCGGTCGTGCTCCTGTTGCACGCGGCGCTTGTCCGCAGCGGCCTGCTCACGCTCGGCGTGCAGGGTGGCGTCCGCCTCCTGCTTGCGCTGCTGAGCCTTCGCCTCGAGCTCGACGGCCTTCTCGACGATCTCGGCCCGGCGGCTCAACGCGCGGCCGCGGGTCTTGAGGGCCTCATCAGCGAACAGTGCACCGGCCGTGCTGTCGAGGGTGCCGAGCAGCCGCTCGAAAGCGAGCCGGACGGTCGACTCCTCGGGGAACTTGGCTGCGATCAGCCTGGTCTCCAGGAGCTGGGCGGGAAAGCGCAACGCCTTGTACTCGTAGGCAGCGACGGTGCGGGGAACGGTGAGCACGTTCACGGGATCTCCTGGGGGTCGGGGTCTAGGACTCGTTGATGCCGGCTTGGTCGGCGAGGCGGTCGGCCTCGTCGCGCGCCCGGGCGGCGGCCTTCTCCGCCGCTGCGGCGCTCTCGTGCTGCCGGTCGCGCTCGGCCTTCGCCTGCTGCTCGTCGCGCGCGACGTCGATGCGATCAGCCTGTGCCTGCTGGGCGGCCGCGGCCTGCTCCCGCTGGGCGCGCTGCTCGACCGCGGCCCGGTCGAGCGCCTCCTGGCGGTCGACCTCGACGGAGGCCTGCACGCGCTCGGCAGCGGCCTGCCGGCGAACCTGCTGCTCCCGTACGGCCGCGGCGCTCTCGACGGCGTCGAGCTGGGCGTCCGCGGTGGCGTTTTCCTGGGCAAGCTTCTGCGCGGCTTCCCGGGCCTCGGCCTCGGCGACGGCGGTGGTCGCGCTGGCCTCCTTGCGGGCCGTCGCCTCCGCCTGCTGCAGCTGCCCCTCGGCGGCGAGTGAGTCGTTGCCGAGGACCGCGCCAGCGACCTCCTTGGCCTTGCCGGTCACAGCCGACAGCAGCCCCTGGCGGGCTTCATCGGCGGGTGATGCGTTCGTCACGGGCGCTCCTCGTGGTTGGTTGCCGTCTTCCTTCCCCATCGGTCCGGCTTGTCCGGCTCACGACGTCGAGGCGTGCATCACAGGGGTACGACGTGACGCTGCGGGTCAGCGAACCGGATCGGGACCGCCAGCAGCTCCTGGCCGGCAGCGGAGCAGGCGCCCGACGGCCAGCCGCACACCCCGCAGCGCGCCGTACCGGGAGACGGCTTCGGCGGCATAGGCGGAGCAGGACGGCGTGTAGCGGCAGACCGGGTGCGTACGGCGCCCGGAAATCGAACGTTGATACACCGTCAGCAACGCGAGCAGCACACGGGCCCGTCCGGCTCCGCCCAGCTGGCTCCCGCGCGGCGGTGGCGACCCAGGCCGGACGAGGGCCAGGACCAGCTGCGGCAGCGCGAGCAGGGTCAACAGGAGGCAGGACCCGTCCAGGCTCTCGGCCAGGCAGCAGCCGCTCTCGAGCAGGCAGGCGTCGCGGGCGCAGCCGCCACCGCCGCCGTAGCCACGGCGACGGCCGCCGTAGCCGGGACCGAAGCCGCGGCGCCCACCACCCAGGATCCCGAAGGGGGTTCCGATGACCGTCCAGCCGCCACCTCGACGCCGCCGAGGACCGTAGCCGCCGCGCGGGTCGTACGACGCGTCGTACTGCGCGTCGTAGCGAGGGTCGGCGTCCCAGCGGCGTCTCATGCCTCCTGGTGTGTCCCTCAGCGCAGGGCTGACACGTGTGCGGCGTCGTTGAGGGAACGGACCACGGCCGGCCCGTCGGCGAACCACTGGATCTCTGAGATCGAGGCGAGGTCCAGGTGCATCCGGTACAGCGAGCTGGCAGGGGCGTCCAGCGCGATCCGCAGCAGCGTCTTGATCGGCGTGACGTGGCTCACGATCACCACGGTCTGGCCGCCGTGCCGGGCCAGGACCCGGTCGCGCGCCTGTCGGACCCGGCTCGTGGTGGCGTCGAAGCTCTCCCCGAAGGGCGGCGCGACGGCTGTCGAGGCCAACCAGGCAGCCAGCTCACGAGGCCAGCGCTCACCGACCTCGCTGAAGGTGTAGCCCTCCCAGTCACCGAAGTCGGTCTCCCGCAACCCCGGCTCGACCTCGACTTCGAGCCCCAGCCGCTGCGCGACGTGGGCCGCGGTCTGCTGCGCCCGAGCCAACGGGCTGCTCACGACCGAGGTGGCACCGCAGCCGGCCAGCCGCGCGGCTGCTGCGGCCGCCTGCCGCAATCCGAGGTCGGTCAGCCGCGCCTCTCCGGTCCCGGAGAATCGCTTGTCGACCGACAGCGGAGTCTGGCCGTGCCTCAGCAGCACGGTGGTCGTCGGCGGCGCGGTGTCATGGCGCCATCCGGCCGACTGGGCGGCAGCTGATCCTGGCCCCGACAAGCCGACCGCAGCCGAGCCCTGCCCGGACGTGTCGGCCGGCGCAGCAGTCGCGGACGTGGCCGTAAGGAAGGCATCCGCTGCGTCGACCGGGCCGATGTCGCCGCTGGGCCGCCACACCAGCCCTTTCGCGGCAGCGTCCATGGCCTCGTTGGCCAACCGGTCGGCATGCTTGTTCTGTTCGCGCGGAATCCAAGAGAACCGCACCCGTGGCAGGCCGGCCACCAGGGCGCGCGCCTGTTGCGCGAGCGGCAGCATGTCCGGGTGCTTGACCCGCCACCGCCCCGACATCTGCTCGACAACGAGCTTGGAGTCCATCCGGACCTCGACCTCGCCCGCGCCGAGCCCGATCGCCGCGGTGAGACCGGCGATCAAGCCTCGGTACTCCGCGACGTTGTTGGTGGCCCGACCGATCCCCTCGGCGCGCTCGGCCAGGACCTCGCCGGTGGCGGCGTCCAGCACGACCGCTCCGAAGCCGGCCGGGCCGGGGTTGCCGCGCGACCCGCCGTCGGCCTCGACGAGGACCCGGCCGGTCACAGGCCGGACTCGGCCGTCCGCACCAGGATCCGGCGGCACTCGTGGCGCAGCACCTCATCGACCGGCGCCGCGCGGTACTCCGCCTTCTCGTTCTGCATCAGGTCCAGCCGGCAGGCATCGCACCGGCCGCGCTCGATCTGGCCCGCACCGACCCCGCCCTCGGCGGCCCGCACCTTCTCGTACAGCGCCAGCAGGTCCGCGGGGATCTCCGCGGCCACCACGACCCGCTCGGTGCCGGTTCGGGCGGACTCGTCGTCGATCTCGCGCTGCTCGCGGTTGCGGTCGGACTCGGCCAGCTCGCGGTCCGCCTCGTGCCGGGCGGCATCCTGCAGCAGCGCGTCGAGGGTCACCTGCGCCGCCTCCATCCGCTCCATCACCTCGAGGTCGGCGTCCTCCAGCGTTGCCTGCCGCGCGCGCAGGGTGGCGACCTCGTGCGACAGGTCCTCCAACTGCTTGGACTGCGTGATCGCGCCGGAGGCCAGCCGCTCCTCGTCTCGCGTCCGCCGCGTGCGCACCTGTTCGATGTCGGCCTCGGCCTTGTCGAGCTCGCGCTGGAGGTCGCTGACGGTCGCCGAAGCTAGGGCGATGTCGTCGCGGCGGCCGCGGATCTGGCCGTCGAGCCGGGCGATCTCCGCCAGGGCGGGCAGGGTCCTGCGCCTGTGCGCGAGCCGGTCCAGGGCACTGTCGAGCGCCTGCAGGTCAAGCAGCCGGAGCTGCACGAACGGGTCAGCCTTCACGCGGTGGGGCTCCTCGGGGGCGGGTGCGAGGTGATCCAGGGATCGGTGCAGGTGGTCGAGACGGAGGTGCCGACGCCGGTCACGCTAGCGAGCCGGGCTGCGGCCGCCGGCAGCCACGGCCACTCGGTGGCCCAGTGCGCTGCGTCGATCAGCGCCAGCCCCTCGGGCGCCTCCAGTGCCCGGTGGTGCCGCAGGTCAGAGGTCAGCAGCGCGTCCGCGCCGGCCGCGGCCGCCTGCCCGAGCACGTCGTCCCCCGCACCGCCGCACACCGCGAGGCGTCGTACGACGCGACGGGCGTCACCCGCGGCGCGCACGCCCCAGAAGGTGGGCGGCAGGACCGTGGTCGTGAGCTCGACCAGCTCACCGAGCGCCATCGGTTGCGGCAGGTCCCCGACCCTGCCGAGGCCGGCCGGACCCGGCAGCGGCACCGAAGGCAGCAGGGACCAGGCCGGCGTCTCGTAGGGGTGGGTGGCAAGAAGAACCCGCAGCACCTCGTCGCGACGATCAGCTGGGACGACCGTCTCTATCCGCACCTCGTCCACCTGCTCCAGTCGGCCGACTTCCCCGACCGCCGGCGCAGCGCCCGGCAGCGGCCGGAAGGCTCCGGTCCCGGCCACGCTCCACGTGCACGAGTCGTAGCTACCGATCTGACCGGCCCCAGCCGCAGTCAGTGCCGCCCTCAGCCGGCCGGCGTCGGCGGTCGGGACCGACACGACCAGCGTGTCGAGCGTCTCCAGCACCGGGTCGAGGGGGACCGTCCCCTGCAGGCCGAACAGGTCTGCCAGCGCGTCGTTGACGCCAGGGCGAGCGTGGTCGGCATTGGTGTGGGCCACGAACAGCCCGCAGCCGCCGCGGACGAGCGCCTCGACGACGCGCCCTTTGGGTCCGTCAGCCGCGACCGAGCTGGTGCCGTGCAGGTAGAGCGGATGGTGCGCGACCAGCAGCTGGCAGCCGCCGTCCAGGGCCTCCTGCACGACCACCGCTACCGGGTCGATGGCGAAGCGGACCCGCTGGACGTCGGCGACGGGGTCGCCGACGGCCAGCCCGACGGCGTCCCACTCCGCTGCCAGGGCGGAGGGCCAGAAGTCTTCGAGCACGCCCACGACGTGCTCCAGCCTCATGCGGGGGACGCTAGCGCCGGTGCCGCCTCATGGCAGCGGCATGCCTCCGACGGGAACCGAGTCGATGGGGTCACCGGCTTCAGCCAGCAGTGCGGAGGCGCTGCTCAGGGGCGACCCGGTAGTGGGAGCGACGGCTGGTGATGCCCCACCAGGTGACCCGCCACAGCGCCTCGAGCACGATGGCGCGGCTCATCTTGCTCTGGCCGCGGACCCGCTCGACGAAGGTGATCGGCACCTCGACCACGCGGTAGCCGCTGCGCCAGGCTTGCCACGCGAGATCCACCTGGAAGCAGTAGCCATGGGACGCCACGCCTTCCAACGGCAGCGCCTCGAGCACCTCCCGGCGGTACGCGCGGTAGCCGCCGGTGGCGTCGGCGAGCGGCAGTCCGAGTGCCAGCCGCGTCCAGGCATTCCCAGCACGCGAGAGCAGCTCCCGCGACCGCGGCCAGTCGACCACCCGGCCGCCACTCACCCAGCGGCTGCCCAGCACCAGGTCCGCGTCCGTCAGCGCGTCGAGCAGGGTCCTCAGCTGCTCGGGTGCGTGGCTGCCGTCCGCGTCCATCTCCACCACGACGTCGTAGCCCCGCTCCAGCGCCCATCCGAACCCCGCGACGTAGGCGGCCCCCAGACCGGCCTTGCCGGTCCGGTGCAGCACGTGCAGCCATCCGGAGGCCGCTGACAGCTGATCGGCCAGTTGCCCCGTGCCGTCGGGACTGTCGTCGTCCACCACCAGAAGGTGCGCGTCGGGGACGGCGCCGTGCAGGCGGACTGCGATCTGTTCGAGGTTCTCGAGCTCCTGGTACGTCGGCATCACCACGAGCACCCGCTGCGAGCTGACCGTCTCCGGATCGTGAGGCGTCGTGATGGCGCCGCTCCTTGGCTCCCAGCCACTTCCGCCGTGCGGGTTGAACGTGCGGCTCACCGGGGCTGGCCGTGCAGCACGAAACGACCCACGTGAGCCAGCACCGGTCGGGCGGCGATGCTGCGCTTCGTCGCTGCCGCCAGCGAGTCGTTGCTGGCACGGACCACGATCGACGAGCTGCCGGAGGCGAGGTAGCTCAGCAGGTACTGCTGCCAGTCCTTGTTGCCACGCCGCGAGATCGGCTTGCCGTCGGGGCGGTACCTTGCCAGGCGGTCGTAGGTGATCCCGGTGACGTCCACTTCCACCCTGCAGCCCCGCCGCAGGTCCCTGCTCAGGCGATCCATCGCGATCAGCGCGCTGTCGTCGTCGGCGACCACGCAGCCGGCCGCCGGAGTCGCCACTGCGAGCTGGGCGCCGGGAAACCGCTGCCCTTTGGGGAGCAGCGCGGCGCGGACGCCCGAAACCAGGATCGCCAGCACGACGACGGCTGCGAGGCCGGTGGCCCATCGTGGGCGGACCCCCTGCCTGGCGGCCAGCAGCGGCCCGACCCCGATGCCCGCGGTCAGTGCGGCCGGAGCGGCCGACAGCACCGCGTAGTGCTGGAAGTACACGGGGATCTCGAGCAGCAGCAGGACGTGGGTGACCAGCAGGCCGACGACGACGCGCGCGCCCCTCTGCCGCCAGCACAGCACGGCCCCGAACAGCAGGAACAACGCGACGGCTGTCCCCGCGAGCACGAGCAGTACCGGATAGCGGTGCGGCACCACCGAGACCCCGAGGATGCTCTGGATCCGAGGCCCCCACGGAGTCGCGGTCTGGGTTCGTGACAGCTGGTCCAGGATCACCATGTTGATCATGGATTTGCCGGTGAGCACCAGGAACGGCAGCCAGATGACGGCGACGGCGGCCGCACCACCCAGCACGGTGCGCGCCGCGCCGCCGTAGCGCCGCATCAACAGAAGCCACAGCACGATCACGCCCCAGGGGACGACGTACCAGATCTTGAGGCAGGGGCCGAGTCCGAGAGCCACCCCGGCCAGCACCTCAGTGCGCGGGGTGACCGGCCCGTCACGCCTGAGCAGCAACAGCAGCGCAACCAGCAGCGCGGTGCCACCTAGCGGTTCCAGCAAGGTGGTGCGCTCGTTGTAGATGGCGGGGAACGAGCAGGCGTAGACGGCGCCGGCCAGCACACCCGCAGCCAGGCCCCATCGGGCGGCGAGCCGGGCGACCAGGACGGCGTTCAGGGCTCCGACCGCCATGAAGGCCACCCGCCCGACGCTCATCCCGATCGGGTCGGCCGTGAGTCGTCCCAGTAGCGCGAACGGGAACAGCACCAGGGTGATCCCCGGCGGGTGGAGCAGGACGAAGTCCTGGTAGGGAAGACGACCGAACGTCAGCGAGTCCGCAGCGGCGTAGTAGACACCGTCGTCGTAGCCACCACTGAGGCCGCGCAGCCCTCCGCCCAGCAGGACAGGGGTCAACCGCGCCAGGAAGGCGACCACCGCCACCGCCAGCAGCATCAGCCTGAGCTGTCGGGCAGGCAGTGGGGGCGCAGCCGGGTAGTCGGCGCTGGCGATCGTCACGGTGGCAAGACTACGTGGGCCGAACCCGGTGTAGAGGTCACCAGCCACGCTCGCCCGGGCGACTGACGGGCGCATAACAGACGCTCCGGTGCCGCCCGCCGACCACCCCGACGACTACCCCGATGACCGTGCCGGGCAGGGGTGGGCGCGGAGGGGATCGAACCCCCGACCACTCGCTTGTAAGGCGAGGGCTCTACCGCTGAGCTACACGCCCCGCAGCCAGGCTAGAGGGACGCGAGGACCTTGCGGTACTCGTCCGGGTCCCGCGCGTCCGGGATGGCGTTGACGACCTTGTAGACGACCTTGCCCTGCTTGTCGACGATGAAGGTCCCGCGTACGGCGAGGCCGATGTCGTCGTTGAAGACGCCGTACGCCTGTGCGACTGCGCCGTGCGGCCAGAAGTCGGCCAGCAGCGGGAAGGTGTAGCCCTGCTCCACGGCCCACTTGGCGTGCACCGCCGAGGAGTCGACGCTGACCGCCAGGGTCTGCACGCCGGCGGAGTCGAAGTCCGCGATGGCGTCCCGGATGGCGCACAGCTCGCCCTGGCACGTCCCGGTGAACGCCAGCGGGTAGAAGACGATGACAACGTTCTTGCTGCCTCGAAACGTTGACAGCCGGACCGGGTTGCGGGCGCCGTCGGGCAGCTCGAAGTCCGGTGCCTCGTCACCGATGTCGACCATGGTGTGGGGCTCCTAGCGCGATCGGGGCAGGATGGCCAGCATGCTAGGACCCGTGCCGTTCCAGGGCCGCTATGGCGTCGCGATGACCGAACCGGAGGAGCTCGAAGCGGCGGTGCTGGCTGCATGGGACGCCTTCCTGATCGTGGCCCGCAGCGCCGACCTGACCCGGCCGTCCCGGCTGCCCGGGTGGACCGGACGCGATACCTGCATTCACCTCGGCGACTGGCCCGACCACCGGGTCGTCGCCGGCGTCGAGCAGTCCGCGAGGTCCGGTGGCAGCGAGCCACCAGGGGACCCGGACGCCTCGAACGCCCGGCTGGTCGCTGCCCACCAGGACGCCTCGCCCGAGGAGGTGCTCGCGGCGTTGCAGCGCTCCCGCGACGTGCTGGCCGAGTGGTTCGCCGGCCAGGGGCCGGTCGAGCTGGGGCGGGCCCGCTGCGCGTCGGCGATCGGACCGCTGCCGCTCCTGTCGTTGCTGCATGCCGGCGTCTACGAGTTGGCCGTACATGCCATGGACCTTGTTCCCTGCGGCGCTGAGCCCGCGCCGCCGGCACTGCTGGACCGCGGGCTGGCCGCCCTGATGGACGCCACCGGCGCGCTATCCGCGCGGGCCGGCATCGACATCACCGTCACGGCGCAGGCGCCAGCCGGTGGCTGGTCGTTCAGCAGCTCGCCTGACGGCTGGAGCACCGAGCCCGTGCCGCCGGGCCCGTTCGCCGGCGTCGGGGTCCGCGGCACCGCGGCCGACCTGCTGGACGCCTCCGCCGGCCGGGCCGCCCTGCCGGTGCTGCTGCTGTCCCGTCGGCTGGTCGTGCACCAGCTGCCATCATTCATGCGACTTGCCCCGCTGGTGCACGAGGTGCCCGGACTGCCGGGCGGAGCGGCGCTCAAGGCCGGAGTCGGAGGGCTCGGCGCGGTGACCGGCGGCGTCGGCAAGCTCCTGGGTCGCCTGCGCCGCTGAACCGCCTGCGCCGCCGAGCCACCTGCGCCGCCGAACCACCTGCACCGCCGAACCACCTGCGCCGCTGAACCGGCTGCCCCGCTGCCCTGTGATCACCCGGAAGGAGTAGGTCTCACAGCTCGAGCATGCCCAGCACCTCGTCCGCCACCTCGTCCGGCGAGCGGCCGGCGACCTGCAGCGGTGATCCGGTTCGGGCGGCCAGCCCGGCAGGCAGCTGCCCCAACCGGAACTCCCGGGTGCCCACGTCGGTGGCCTCGTCGTCCGACATCCGCTGGGCCGAGATCCGTCGGCGCAGCTCCTCCTCGTCGACGACGAGGCGTACGTGGTGGACGACGACGTCCCGCCGGTGCAGCTCCCCCACCAGCTCACCGGCGTGCCCATCCTCGAACACGCTCATCGGCACGACCAGTGGCCGGCCCAGCTCCTCGAGCACCGCTGTCACGTGCTCGACGACCAGCCGCCGCCACAACCGCAGCCCCCGGAAGTCACGCGCCCGCAGCGACGGGTCCACCTGCCAGAGCAGGGAGCCGATCAGCTCCGGGTCGAGCAGCAGCAGCTCCGGGCGGCGCTGAAGCAGCAACCTCGCGGTTGTGGTCTTGCCGGCACCGAAGCAGCCGTCCAGCCACAGCACGTACGGCGTCACAGCGGCTGGACGATCAGCGCGATCTGTGCGCCGGCGCTGCGGGTCAGCACCACGGTCGCCTCCCGGCCGCCCGTCAGGCCCAGTTGCTTGCGCAGCACCTCGGGCTGCACAGCGGTGCCCCGCTTTTTCACCACGACAGTCCCGGCGTCTCGGGCCCGCAGGCGTTCCCGCAGCTGCTTGAGCCTGAACGGCAGGTCCTCGAGCACCTCGTACCACCGTCCGAACGGCGTGGGCACCGGCGCATCGGCTGCCACGTAGGCGATCGTCGCATCCAGCAGCCAGCCGCCCACGTCCTGCGCGAGCTCGGCCACGAGGTGCGCCCGGACCACCGCACCGTCCGGCTCCAGCAGGTAGCGACCCGGCGGCCGCACGGCTGGCACCGGTGCGCCGCGGGACGTGAGCACGTGCGGTCCCGGGAGCAGCGTCGCCGTACGACGCACTCCTCGCCGCGCCGCGCCGCGCCACAGCACCGCCTCCTTGACGTCGCCGTCCAGCGACACGATCTCGACCTCCACGTCGTCAGGCAGCTGGTCGTAGTCGATGCCGGGCGCGACCTTGACGCCGAGCGAGCGGACCTGCCAGGACAGGACGGTGTCCAGCGGCGGCGACCAGGAACGCGGGTGCGAGGTACGCCGGCCGCTCGACCGGCGGGCCGGGTCGGCGAAGACGACTGCCCTCTGCGGCAGGGGGAGTCGCGTGACATCGGCTCGCAGCAGCACCGGGACGCCGTTCGCCCGGGCCATCAGCAGCCGTGCCTCGTCGAGATCCACGCCGACCGTCGGCGCTACCGCAGCAAGGGCGAGCGTGTCCACCCCGACGGAGCAGCCGAGGTCAAGCACCAGCTGGGACCCGGCGAAGCGGGCCGCGTGGTACGCCGCGACGGCCGTCGGCGTGGACTGCTCGAGGGCCTCGGCCGTCCACCACAGCCGGTCACCACCGGGGTGCTTGGCCAGGGCCCGTGCCTTCAGGTGCGCCTGCTCGAGGGCGACGGGGCCGAGCGGTCCAAAGCGGCGGACCGACTCGGCGGAAACCACCCGGGCGGCCGGCGACAGGTCGAGGCACTGCGCGAAGGCGACCGCCTCCCGACCAGCGGCCGAAAGCAACAGGCGGGCGGCGCTCGGGGTCAGCGGCGGGGCTTGGACCGGCTGGCCTTGGGGGCCACCAGGCGGGTGCCCGACCACTCCGGGGCGGCGCTGGTGCTGCGCGTGCTCGACAGTCCCGCGGTCGGCGCAGCCTCACCGATGTCGCTGGGCTCGACGTGGCCATCGCGACCGGCCTTCGGGGTGAGCAGCCACACCACCCCGCTGTCCCCGAGGTTGGTGAGTGAGTCAACGAGCGCATCGACCAGGTCACCGTCGTCCTCACGCCACCACAGCAGCACGACGTCGACCACCTCGTCGGACTCGTCGAACAGCAACTCGGTGCCGGTACGCGCGCTGATGTCGTCCATCAGCGCGTCGTCGATCAGCTCGCGGTCGGCACCCCCCACGACCTGCACCAGCTGGCCGGGCTCGATGCCGAGCCGCTCGGCCAGGCCACGTGCCCCGGCCTGGTCCGCGGACGTGCTCACCCAGACGACTCCTCTGCTCGACCTGCCGCCCGGTGCGCCAGGACCTCGGGACAGTCCACCGGAGTGCGGTGCCGGGCGCAAGTGCCACACGCGGGCTGTGCGGCACACTTCGGTCATGGCGACCCCGCACGCGCACGCCGGACCCCCGGGCGAGCCGAAGGTTCAGCGGGCCGTGGAGCACCCCAGTCAGCCCGGCGGCCACGACCACCCCACCGGGCTGCTCGGGAAGCTCCGGGAGCTGGTTGCCCCGCACAGCCATGACGCCGCCGACAGCGTGGACGCCGCTCTCGAGACCTCGGCCCTCGGCACCCGGGCGCTGGCCATCAGCCTCGCCGTCCTGGGTGCGACCGCCCTCCTGCAGGGAATCGTGGTGCTCTACACCGGCTCCGTCGCCCTGCTGGGCGACACCCTGCACAACCTCGCCGACGCCCTGACCGCTGTCCCGCTCGCCATCGCCTTCAGCCTCGGACGGCGACCGCCGAACCGCCGCTACACCTACGGCTACGGCCGCGCCGAGGACCTGGCAGGCATCGCGGTCGTCGTGTTCATCGTGGCCAGCTCCGCGCTGGCGGCATACGAAGCTGTGCAGCGGCTGATCCACCCGCGCGGCGTCGACCACCTGCTGGCGGTCGCCGCAGCGGGGGTGCTGGGCTTCGTCGGCAACGAGGTCGTCGCCCGATACCGGATCCGGATAGGCAAGCAGATCGGCTCTGCCGCGCTGGTCGCCGACGGACTGCACGCCCGCACCGACGGTTTCACCTCGCTGGCCGTGGTGCTCGGCGCAATCGGCGTGGCCCTCGGCTGGAAGCAGGCCGATCCAGTCGTCGGGCTGCTCATCACGGTCGCCATCCTGTCGGTGCTGCGGGACGCCGCCCGCCAGGTCTACCGTCGGCTAATGGACGCGGTGGACGACTCCCTGGTCGACGAGGTGGAGCAGGTGCTGGGGAGCACCCCCGGCGTCCGGTCCGTCGGAGAGGTCCGCGTGCGCTGGATCGGCCACGCGCTGAGGGCCGAGGCCGAGGTCGTGGTGGCCCCCGATCTGTCGCTGGCCGATGGCCACCGCATCGCCGTTGAGGCCGAGCACCTGCTGCTGCACAGCGTGAAGCGCCTGACCGCCGCCTTCATCCACGCCGATCCCGAGGGAGACGAGCACCACGTGCTGACGTCGCACCACGTCCGGGCGAGCACCTGATGTGCCGCTCCATCCGCACCCTGCGCGGCGACGAGCCGACCACCGGGGACGTCCAGGCCGCGGCCCGGCAGTACGTCCGCAAGCTATCGGGCTACCGCGCCCCGTCCAGGGCAAACACGGCCGCGTTCGACACGGCCGTCGCCGAGGTGGCAGCGGCCACCGACCGCCTGCTGCTGGCTCTCGGCAGCGAGCCGCACGACGGCCCGGAGCGTCACCCGCTGACGAAGCTCAGCCGGACCTGACGGACCGCGTTGTCGACGTTGAGGTCCACCAGCGCGACGGACTGCCAGGTCCCGAGCGCCAGCCGGCCGTCCAGCACCGGCACGGTCGCGTACGGCGGCACGAGCGCCGGCAGCACGTGCGAGCGACCGTGGCCGGGCGAGCCGTGCCGGTGCCGCCAACGACCGTCGACCGGCAGCAGGTCCCGCAGGGCCGCGAGCAGGTCCTCGTCGCTACCGGCGTTGAGCTCCAGGATCGCCACCCCGGCTGTCGCGTGCGGGACGAACACGTGCAGCAGCCCGTCACCCCGGCCGCGCACGAACGATGAGCAGTCCCCCGTCAGGTCGAGCACGACCTCGCGATCGCCGGTGGTCACGGTCAGCACGGTGGTGTCCACGCCCCGGAGTTTCCCCCCCTGTGCCCCGGGCACCGTCAGCGCATGACCGATGATCAGCAGGCCGACGGGCAGGACGGCCAGGTCAAGAGCAGGTCGGCCGCCGACTCGAGCAGCCAGGCGGGCGTCGGGTCGCACCCGGCCAACGACAAGGGCGTCGCTGAGCAGGAGCTCGAGCAGACCTTTGACCGCACCATCGACGAGGGCCGCCGGCGCATCTCCCGCCCGCTGCTGCCGCTGCTGGCCACCGGGGTCGTCGGCGGGATAGATGTCGGCACCGGCGTACTCGCGCTGCTGCTGGTCGAGTTCGAGACGCACAGCATTCTGCTCGGTGGACTGGCCTTCACGGTCGGCTTCATCGCCTTGACCCTGGCCCGCAGCGAGCTGTTCACCGAGGACTTCCTCATCCCGGTCTCCACCGTGATCGCCCGGCAGGCACGCCTGCGCATGCTGCTGCGGCTGTGGGTCGGGACGCTGGTTGCCAACTTGGCCGGGGGCTGGGTCCTCACCTGGCTGATCATGAAGGGCTACCCGCAGTGGGCGCCCACGGCGATCGAGGCAGGCAGCCACTACGTCCAGCTGGGGCTGGGGGTGAAGGCCTTCACCCTGGCCATTCTCGGTGGAGCTGCTATTACGCTGATGACCTGGATGCAGCACAGCACTGAGTCCATGGGCCTGCGGATCGTCCCCGCGGTGACCGGTGGCTTCCTGCTGGCCGGCGCGCAGCTGAACCACGCGATCGTCAACTCGCTGCTGATGTTCAGCGCCCTGCACACCGGTCACGCACCGTTTGGCTACGGCGACTATGCGCTGACCGCCGGCTGGGCCGCCCTCGGCAACGTCGTCGGCGGCGTCGGCCTCGTCACCGTGCTGCGCACCCTGCAGGTTCCGCACAAGATCCTGGAGGAGCAGCGCAACCCAGCGCTCGGTGTCCCCGTCGGTGACAGCCGCCGCGTCGACCGCTGACCCGGCCGGCCGCCTGGCAGCCCGCTACCGGCAGGTAGGGAGTTGTATGGGTCGAGAACCCCGCAGACCAGCAAGGAGCGACGTGCCAGAACGGCCGACCATCATTAGCGACGGGCTGCCGAGCCAGCTGCCTGACATCGATCCCGACGAGACGCAGGAGTGGCTCGACAGCCTCGACGCCGTCGTCGAGGGCGCCGGCCGGGCCCGCGCCCGCTACCTGATGCTCACGCTGCTCGCGCGAGCCAGGGAGAAGGCCGTCGGGGTGCCGGCCCTGCGCAGCACCGACTTCCTCAACACCATCCCGCCGGAGCGCGAGCCCTGGTTCCCCGGTGATGAGCACGTCGAGCGCCGGGTCCGCGCCTACGTCCGGTGGAACGCCGCCATCATGGTCAGCCGCGCCAACCGCCCGGAGATCGGCGTCGGGGGCCACATTGCCACCTACGCCAGCGCCGCCAGCCTCTACGAGGTCGGCTTCAACCACTTCTTCCACGGCCGCGCGCACCCCGGTGGCGGCGACCAGGTCTACTTCCAGGGGCACGCCTCGCCCGGCATCTACGCCCGCGCGTTCCTCGAGGGACGCCTCACCGAGGACCAGCTCGACGGCTTCCGCCAGGAGAGCCGGCCGGCCAGCCTCCCGTCGTACCCGCATCCGCGGTTGATGCCGGACTTCTGGGAATTCCCGACCGTCTCGATGGGGCTCGGCCCGATCAGCGCCATCTACCAGGCGCGCTTCAACCGCTACCTGCACCACCGTGGCATCAAGGACACCAGGGACCAGCATGTGTGGTGCTTTCTCGGTGACGGGGAGATGGATGAACCCGAGTCCCTCGGCGCGATCGGCGTCGCGGCCCGCGAGGAGCTCGACAACCTCACCTTTGTCATCAACTGCAACCTGCAACGGCTCGACGGACCGGTCCGCGGCAACGGCAAGATCATGCAGGAGTTGGAGTCGTCGTTCCTCGGTGCCGGTTGGAACGTCGTCAAGGCGGTGTGGGGCCGGCAGTGGGACGACCTGCTGGCCCGCGACGTCGACGGGGTCCTGGTCAATGCCATGAACACCACCCCTGACGGGCAGTTCCAGACCTACAGCGTCGAGCCCGGCGCCTACACCCGCGAGCACTTCTTCGGCCGTGACCCACGGCTGCGGGCGATGGTCGAGCACCTTTCCGATGAGCAGATCCGCGGCCTGCCGCGGGGTGGTCACGACTACCGCAAGGTCTACGCGGCCTTCCGGAGCGCGGCCGACCACGTCGGTCAACCGACCGTGATCCTGGCCCACACCATCAAGGGTTGGACTCTCGGCAAGGACTTCGAGGGCCGCAACGCCACCCACCAGATGAAGAAGCTGACCAAGGCCGAGCTCAAGGAGCTGCGCGACCGGCTCTACATCGACATCAGCGACAAGGCGCTCGAGGGCGACCTCCCGCCGTACTTCCACCCCGGCGCCAACAGCGCCGAGATCGAGTACATGCGGGAGCGTCGCGCCGCACTCGGGGGACCGCTGCCGCACCGCACCGTGACGCGGGCCTCGCTCCCCCTGCCCCCCGCCAAGGCGTACGACGAGCTGAAGGCAGGCAGCGGCAAGCAGGCGGTGGCCACCACGATGGCCTTTGTCCGGTTGCTCAAGGATTTGATGAAGGACAAGGGGATCGGCGCGCGTTTCGTGCCGGTGATCCCCGACGAGGCGCGGACGTTCGGCATCGACGCGATGTTCCCGACGGCCAAGATCTACTCGCCGTTCGGCCAGCAGTACGACGCGGTCGATCGCGAGCTGCTGCTGTCGTACAAGGAGGCGGTGCAGGGCCAGATCCTGCACGAGGGGATCACCGAGGCCGGCTCGATGGCCAGCGTGATCGCCGCCGGCACGTCGTACGCCACGCACGGCGAGCCGATGATCCCGGTCTACGTCTTCTACTCCATGTTCGGCTTCCAGCGCACCGGCGACCAGATGTGGCAGCTGGCCGACCAGCTGGGCAAGGGCTTCCTGCTCGGCGCGACGGCCGGCCGGACGACGCTGAACGGCGAGGGGCTGCAGCACCAGGACGGCCACTCCCTGCTGCTGGCCTCGACCAACCCGGCGGCGGTGTCCTATGACCCGGCGTACGGCTATGAGATCGCGATGATCGTCGAGGACGGACTGCGGCGGATGTACGGCCCGTCGCCCGAGGACGTCTTTTTCTACCTGACCGTCTACAACGAGCCGTACCCCCAGCCGGCGATGCCCGACGTACCGGCGTTGCGCGAGGGTGTCCTGCGGGGGATGTACCGGCTGGCGCAGGGACAGACCTCGCAGGCGCAGGTGCTGGCCAGCGGCGTCTCCGTCCGGCACGCGCTGGAGGCGCAGGAGCTGCTGCGCACCGACTGGGGCGTCGGCGTCGACGTCTGGAGCGTCACCAGCTGGAACGAGCTCCGGCGGGACGCCCTGGAGTGCGAGCGGCACCGGTTGCTCGAGCCCGACGCCGCTGCTCGCACGCCCTTCGTCACCGAGCAGCTGACCGGTTCGACCGGCCCGGTCATCGCGGTCAGCGACTGGATGCGCGCAGTCCCTGACCAGATCAGCCGCTGGGTGCCTGCTGAGTGGACCTCGCTCGGGACGGACGGCTTCGGGCGGTCGGACACCCGCGCGGCGCTGCGCCGGCACTTCCACACCGACCCGGAGTCGATCGCCACAGCTGTGCTGGCCGAGCTGGCACGGAGGGGTGACGTGCCGGACGACGTGGCGGGCAAGGCGGTCGAGCGCTACCGGCTGCGAGACGAGCAGATGCCGGCCGGCAAGGACACGACCGCTGACGCCGGCGGGGCCAACTCCGGCTAGGGCCGGTGGCTGGACGCCGCGGCTGCGCTGCTGGTCGCCGACGGAGGCTCGGACGAGACCACCGCCGTGCTGATCGCCCCGCTGGCGCAACTCATCCCTCAGCGGCGCCGCCCCGGATCTTCTCGCGCGCCGGCCGAATTCGTACGCCTACCTCGACCGCTCAGCCGATCATGCGATTGTGGGCGCAGTGCTGAGCGTGGACCGCGGACCATGTCTCCATGATCGGCGCTGGAGCGCGAAGCGCGGGGGCGGGGGCGGGTCAGGCGTGCGGCGGGGCGGGGTGATCAGGCCGCGCGGGCGGTCCAGGCCAGCAGGTCGTCAGCGGCCCAGGTGTTGACGATCTGGTCGGTGTCCACTCCGCACAGGTAGGCGCGCTCGCACCCGGCCGGCTGCCAGGCCAGCTGCCCCGGGGCATGAGCATCGGTGTCGATCGCGAACCGGCAGCCGGCCTCGACCGCCAGTCGCAGCAGCCGCTTGGGCGGGTCGAGCCGTTCGGGCCGGCTGTTGACCTCCACCGCCACGTCGAAGCGGGCGCAGGCCGCGAACACCAGCTCGGCGTCGAACTCCGACTCGGGCCGCCCCTTGCCCGTCACCATCCGGCCGGTGCAGTGCCCCAGCACGTCGGTGTGCGGGTTGCTGATCGCCGCGACCATCCTGGCCGTCATGTCATCGCGCGCCATCCGCAGCTTTGAGTGGACGGACGCCACGACCAGGTCCAGCCGGGCCAGCAGCTCGGGCTCCTGGTCCAGCGAGCCGTCCAGGTGGATGTCGCACTCGATGCCCGTGAGGATGCGGAACGGCGCGAGGTCGGCGTTGAGCGCCTCGACGACGTCCAGCTGCTGGCGCAGCCGCGCCGGCGACAGCCCCCTGGCCACCGTCAGCCGCGGCGAGTGATCGGTCAGCACCATCCAGTCGTGGCCCAGATCGACTGCTGCATGGGCCATCTCCTCGATGGGCGAGCCGCCGTCGGACCAGTCGCTGTGCACGTGGCAGTCACCGCGCAGCGCTGCGCGCACCGCCGCCGCCCCCTCGCTGACAGGGGTCTGCGTGAGCGTCTCGACCCGCCGCAGGTAGACGGGCTGCTCCCCGGCCAGCGACTCGGTGACGACCAGCGCCGTGACCTTGCCGATCCCGCTGAGCTCGGCCAGCGATCCGGCTGCAGCGCGCGCCGCCAGCTCGACCGGCGGCGTCCGGTCCACGACACCGGCCGCCGTCCGGAAGGCCCGCACGCGGTACGACGGCTCCTGCGCGCGCTCCAGGCAGTAGGCGATCCGCCGCAGGTCCGCGGCCGGGTCGCGGCCGGTCACCGGTGTCAGGAGCCCACTGGCCGGTAGACGACCAGTGGAGTGGCCGCCGCGCGCAGCAGCAAGTGACCAGGGCCGTCGCACACCTCGCCGTCGAGGGCGAGCCGCAACCCACCCTGCCGGGACCGGATGGGCAGCCGGCCGACGACCCGCTGCTCGTGCACGGCGCTGCGTCCGAGCCGGCCGGTCAGCAGGGCGAGCACCAACCGGACCCGCGCGTACGGCGCGTCGGCGTCAACCAGCCGGACGTCGATCGAGGCGTCGTCCATGCGCTCGCGCCAACTGGGGGCGAACCCAGCCGGGTGGTAGTGGCCGTTGCCGGCGAACAGCGTCCAGAGCCGCCGAGGCTGGCCGTCCACGTCGAGGACCACCGGTTTCGCCCCCCGCAGCACCCGGGTGGTGGCCAGCGCCATGGCCGGCCACTTGCCCAGCCGCCGCTCGTGCTTCTCCCGCTCCTTGACCAGGGCCGGGTAGACACCGAGCGCGAAGGTGTTGAGGAAGTACAGCCCCTCGCCGTCGGCCTTTGCGCTGCCGACGGACACCCGAACGGCGGTGCCCGCCCGGACCGCTTGGGCGACGTCCTCCACCCCTGTGATGCCGAGCTCCCCCGCGAAGTGGTTGAGGGTCCCGCCGGGGACGACGGCCAACGGCAGGCCTGCCTCCAGGGCGATGCCGGCGGCGCAGCTGATCGAGCCGTCCCCGCCCATGACGCCCAGCACCGTCGCCTCCGCAGCCGCCGCGACGAGGTCGGCAGCGATGTCCTCGCTGCGCACCATGCGGGCCTGAGGCAGCTGCTCGGCCAAGCACCGCTCGACGGCGTCCGCGAGGTCGCTGGAGCCGCCGGCCATGTTGACGACCAGGATCACGCCTTCACCCTCAGGCAGGGCAGGCGCCTCGGTGGCCACTCTGCCGACCGCCGGCCGATCCGGCCTGACCGGCCAGGCCCGGCGGACCACCACGGCGCTGGCCGCGCCGAGCGCTACGCCGGCCACGACATCACCCGGGTAGTGCACGCCGGTGTGCACCCGGCCGTAGGCAACACCCGCGGCCAGCAGTCCGACCGGCAGCGCCAGCCATGGGGACTCGAGGGCCACCCCCAGCGCGAACGCGGCCGCGCTGGCCGAGTGCCCGCTGGGGAACGAGCTGGAGGCTGGCTGGCGGAGCAACTGCCGCGGCAGCGGGACCGAGTGCAACTGCGGGCGGGTACGGCGGGAGGCGAGCTTGCCCGGGATGTTCGCCAGCGCGCTGGCCACACCCAGCGAGGCGATGCCGCGCACGGCTGCCCGCCGGCGACGACCACCGGTCAGGACGAGTGCCCCGGTGACGGCGAACCAGAGCAGCCCGTGATCGGCGCTGCTGGTCAAAGACGGGAGGACGCGGTCCAGGACCGGATCCTCCCGCTTGGCTGCCTTCCGGAACAGGTGCTGGTCGAGTGCGTCGAGCCGGGCCAGCACCGAGGTCATGCCGGCAGGCTAGGCCGTCGGCCGCGGGCGCCGGGTCGCCCGCTTGCGGGCCGGCGTGACCATCGGCATCTGTACCGTCTCCAGCTCGGGCTCAGCGTCGGGAGAGGATGAGCTCGACGCCTCCTGCTGGATCTCCTGGGCCTTGTCCTGCGCCTTGCCCTGCATGTTGAGGATGGCCTGGCGCGCAGGGTCGATTCCGCCGACGCCGAAGGCGATGATCGGCGGGATCACGATCAGCGCGAGCAGCGCGTAGAACACGCCGCCCACGATGAGCGGGGCGATCTGCAGCTGGCCGAGGGCGAAGAAGACGCCGACCGCGGCGATGAACAGCGAGGCGACCCGGGCGAGGGTCGCACCGTAGGACAGGCCGCCAAGCGCATTCTCCAGCAGATCCTTGACGGCAGCGGCAATCGCGAACGCGATGACCAGCGCGATGACGGCCACGAACAGCCGTGGCAGGTACGCGATGATGGTGGACAGGAAGTCGCTGACGGGATTCTGCCCGAAGACCGAGAACGCCGCCGACAGCACGGCCAGGAAGATGAAGTAGTAGACGATCCTGGCGAGGATCGCGGCCGCGTCGTACTTGCTCTTGGACAGCGCCTGCTTGATGCCGCCGCGCTCGACCAGCTTGTCGAAGCCGGCCTTCTGCAGCACCTTGGTGATGATCTTCTGGACGATCTTGGCCACGATCACGCCGACGATGAGGATCAGCAGGAAGTAGCCGATCTTCGGCAGATACGTCAGGGCTTGGGAGACGTTGTCGTCCAAGCCCTTCTGGAGGGTCGACTTGGCGAGCACGATCATGTGGTGGTCTCCTGCAGGTCGGTGGGCGTAGATCATCGAGTGCCCCGATCCTCCGCCTTTACACGGGACGGGCACGAGACAGCCTTCATACAACCTGATGCAGCCAGGTGACGGCCGCCCCCTCCCCCGCCTCCCGATATGGCTCGAGCTCCTGGTCCCAGGCGCTGCCGAGCAGGGCATCGAGCCGGTGAGCGAGCTGCGGACCGGTCGCAGTAGCGAGCAGGTGCCGAAGCTGGTCCTCTCCGAGCACGACGTCACCGTTGGCGGCCGTAGCGGACCGGAACACCCCCAGGCCGGGAGTGACGGAGTACCGCTCCGCGTCGTTGCCAGGACTCGCCGCCTCGGTGACCTCGTAGCGCAGCATCGTCCAACCCCTGAGCGCCGCGGCGATCCGGCCCGCCGTCCCGGGCCGACCACGCCAGCTGGACTCGGTACGCAGCACGCCGGGCTCGACCGGCTGCGCCGTCCACGACAGGGACGCGCGTACGCCGAGGGCGCTCGCGACCGCCCACTCGACGTGCGGGCACAGCGCGGGCGGCGCGGAGTGGATGTACAGCACTCCGCTGGTCGTGCCGGTCGACAGCGTCACGGTTTCTCCCAGGTCGAGGTGCGCCTTCCCCAGCGGCCTCGAGGCGGATCCGTACGACGTGCCGACCAGATGGTGCCACGCGCCGTGATCATCTGCCAACAGGCGACCGCAACCAGCCCTCGATGCCGGTCAGCAGCCGGGTCCTGAGCTCGACCGGCGCGGTGCTGGCCTCGACCGAGCAGCGGGCCAGGTCGGCCAGCTCGACATCGGACAGCTGCTGCGTCTTGCGCAGGAGGGCGTACTGCTCGACCAGGTCGGTGCGGAACAGCAGCGGGTCATCGGCCCCAAGGGCCACCCGCACCCCCGCTGCGCGCAGCTGGCGGACCGGGGCGTCCAGCAACGACCGGTAGACCTTGAGGGCCACGTTGCTGACCGGGTTGACCTCACAGGTGACCCCCCTCTCGGCCAGCAGGTCGACGACCGCCGGGTCCTCGACGGCCCGCACGCCGTGGCCCACCCGGGTCGCCCCGAGCACTTCGACCGCCGTGCGGACCGAGCGCGCGTCCCGCAGCTCGCCGGCATGCGGGACGGCCAGCAACCCCGCCTCCCGTGCCATCCGGAAGGCCTTTCCGAACAGGCGGGTGTCGCCCACCGTCTCGTCGTTGCTGAGCCCGAACCCGACCACCCCGCGCCCGGCGAACCGGCGCGCGACCCGGGCGAGGGTCTCGGCATCGGCCGGGTGCCGGGTGCGGTTGCCGGCCAGCACCAGGGCAGTGCCGACGCCGGTGGTCGCCGAGGCCTCCGCCAGGGCCGACAGCAGCACCTCGACCACGACCTGCAGCCCGCCGAGCCGGCCGGCGTACGACGACGGGTCGACCTGCAGCTCCAGCCACCCGGCGCCGGCCGCTGCCTGGTCCTCGACGATCTCCCGCACGACCCGCTGGACCTCGGCCGGACCGACCAGGACCGCCCGCGCTGCGTCGTACAGCCGCTGGAAGCGCAGCCAGCCGCGCAGACCGGTGGCGTCGAGGTCGACCGAGCCCGGGTGCAGCAGCCCGGGCGGCAGGCCGCGGCCCTGTACGGCTGCCAGCTCAACCAGCGTCGTCGGGCGCATCCCACCAGTGAGGTGCAGGTGTAGGTGCGCCTTGGGGAGCTCGGCCAGGTCACGCACCGGCCCATCGTGTCGCAACCGGGTGCGGACGCCGGTCGTGGGAGGATGGCGACCCTCCCCGGACGACTCGAAGGGACCCGTGTGACCACGGCTGCTGCCAGCCCCCCGCCCGATCCGGGCTCGTACAGCGCCAAGGACCTGTCGGTGCTGGAGGGGCTCGAGGCGGTCCGCAAGCGGCCCGGGATGTACATCGGATCCACGGACTCCAAGGGCCTGACCCACTTGGCGTTCGAGATCGTCGACAACGCGGTGGACGAGGCGCTGGCCGGTCAGTGCGGGTGCATCGAGGTGGTGCTGCACGAGGATGGTTCGCTGGAGGTCCACGACGACGGCCGCGGCATCCCGGTCGACGTCAACGCCAGGAGCGGCCTGACCGGCGTCGAGCTGGTGCTGACCAAGCTGCACGCCGGCGGCAAGTTTGGGGGCAGCGGCTACAAGACCTCCGGCGGCCTGCACGGCGTCGGCGCGTCGGTCGTCAACGCGCTGTCGGCGCGGCTGGACGTCACGGTCCGGCGCGGCGGCCGGATCTACACGATGAGCTTTCAACGCGGCGCGGCCGGAGTCTTCGACGGCGAGGGACCGCACGCGCCGTTCAGCCCCCGGGCCGGGCTGTCCGTGGCCGGCAAGGCGCCGCGGACGCAGACCGGCACCTCGATCCGGTGGTGGCCGGACCTGCCGCTGTTCGCGAAGGGCTCGGTGGCCGACGTGACGGCGGTGCGGGACCGGTTGCGGCAGACCGCCTTCCTGGTGCCCGGGCTGACACTGGTGATCCGGGGAGCCGACCATCCCGAGGAGGTCTTCCGCTTCGACGGCGGGGTGCGGGACTTCGTCGAGCACCTCGCCCCGGATGCCGCCGTCTGCGACCCGATCCACATCACCGGCGGCGGGAACTACAAGGAGACCGTGCCGGTTCTCGACGACCACGGTCACATGGTCACCACCACGCTCGAGCGGCACTGTGAGGTTGATGTCGCCCTGCGCTGGGGCACCTCTTACGACACCGTCACGCAGTCGTTCTGCAACGTCGTCCGCACCGGCCACGGCGGCTCGCACCAGAACGGCTTCGAGCGGGCGCTGCTCAAGACGCTGAACGAGGCCCTGCGGACCGCCAAGGTGCTCAAGGTCAAGGATGACGACGTCACCAAGGACGACGTGCTGGAGGGCTTGACCGCCGTCATCACCGTCAAGGTGCCCGAGCCGCAGTACCTCGGCCAGACCAAGGACGAGCTCGGCACCCCCGGCGTCTCGCGGATCGTGGCCGATGTCGTCGCGCGCGGGCTGCGCACCCAGTTCCTCGACGACCGCAAGCGCAAGGCGCAGGTCCGCACCGTGCTGGACAAGCTGCACGCCGCCTCGCAGACCCGGCAGGCCGCGAAGGCCAGCAAGGACGCCGCCCGTCGCAAGACCGCCCTGGAGTCCTCGACCCTTCCGGCGAAGCTGGCCGACTGCCGCTCCACGCAGGTCGCGCGCACGGAGCTGTGGCTGGTCGAGGGCGACTCAGCGCTCGGCACCGGCAAGCTGGCCCGCAACTCGGAGTTCCAGGCGCTGCTTCCTCTGCGCGGGAAGATCCTCAATGTGCAGAAGGCCGGTGTCGGCGAGATGCTGGCCAATGCCGAGTGCGCCTCGATCATCCAGGTGGTGGGTGCCGGCACCGGCCGCACCTTTGACCTCGAGCAGATGCGGTACGGCAAGATCGTCATCACCACCGACGCCGACGTCGACGGCGCCCACATCCGGTGCCTGCTCATCACGCTGTTCGCCCGCTACATGCGCCCGGTCATCGAGGCCGGCCGGCTCTACGCCGCCGTCCCACCGCTGCACCGGATCGAGGTGACCGGCGGCGCGGAGCCGATCTACACCTACTCCGAGAAGCAGATGGTGCAGACCGTCAGGCGGCTGGAGGCCTCGGGCAAGCGCGTCAAGCAGCCGATGCAGCGCTACAAGGGTCTCGGCGAGATGGACCCCGACCAGCTCGCCGAGACCACCATGCACCCAGCGACCCGTACCCTGCGGCGCATCAACATCGGCGAGGTCGACCTGGCCGAGCACTCCCTCGAGCTGCTGATGGGCAATGACGTCGCGCCCCGGCGGGAGTTCATCGTCAACAGCGCCGGCCGGGTGGACCGCGCAGCCCTGGACGCCTGATGGCCGGCAAGCGCCGGGGATCGGCTGGCAGCAAGGACATCCCGCCGTTCGAGGGCGAGGGCGTCATCGTCGACACCGACGTCGTCGATGAGATCGAGTCGTCCTACCTCGAGTACTCCTACTCCGTCATCTACAGCCGGGCGCTGCCCGACGCGCGCGACGGCCTCAAGCCCGTGCACCGCCGAATCCTGTACTCGATGTACGACGACGGGATCCGGCCCGAGCGGGCGCACGTCAAGTCGGCCCGCGTCGTCGGCTCGGCCATGGGCCGGTTCCACCCGCACGGCGACACCGCCATCTATGACGCGCTGGTGCGCCTCGCCCAGCCGTTCTCGATGCGGGTCCCGCTGGTCGACGGCCACGGAAATTTCGGGTCGCCCGACGATCCGCCGGCTGCAGCGCGCTACACCGAAGCGCGGCTGGCGCCGGCGGCGATGGCGCTGGTCGACGGGCTGGGCGAGGAAACGGTCGACTTCGAGCCGAACTACGACGGCTCCGAGCTCCAGCCGTCGGTGCTGCCGGCGGCCTACCCGAACCTGCTCGTCAACGGCACCGCCGGCATCGCGGTCGGCATGGCGACGAACATGATTCCGCACAACCTGGTCGAGGTGGTCGACGCCGCCCGGCACCTGCTGGATCACCCGACCGCTGACCTGGACGACCTGTTGCGGCACCTGCCCGGTCCCGACCTGCCGACCGGCGGCCAGCTGCTCGGGATGGAGGAGGTGCGGCAGGCGTACGAGACCGGCCGGGGGGTGGTGCGGATGCGCGCGACCGCCGAGGTCGGACCGCTTCCCCGCGGCAAGAGCGCCATCACGGTGACCGAGCTGCCGTACGGCGTTGGCGCCGAGCGGGTCATCACCAAGGTCAAGGAGCTGGTCAACGGCAAGAGGCTGCAGGGCGTTGCCGACGTGAAGGACCTCACCGACCGCTCCCTCGGCACCCAGCTGGTTTTCGAGGTGAAAGCCGGCTTCAACCCGCAGGCGGTGCTCGGCGAGCTGTACCGCTTGACGCCGCTCGAGGAGTCGTTCGGCATCAACAACCTGGCGCTGGTCGACGGCCAGCCGCGGACCCTGGGGCTCAAGGACCTGCTCGAGGTGTTCCTCGATCACCGGCGCCAGGTCGTCACCCGGCGTACCCGGTTCCGGCTGCGCAGGGCGCAGGAGCGCGCGCACCTGGTCGACGGACTGCTGCTGGCGCTGGCCAACATCGATGAGGTCGTGCGGATCATCCGTTCCTCCCCCGATGTCGCGGTCGCCCGCGCCGGCCTGATGGACCGCTTCGGCTTCACCGACGTCCAGGCCGGCTACGTGCTGGACATGCAGCTGCGACGGCTGGTGGCGCTGGAGGTCGACAAGCTCGAAGCCGAGCTCGCCGAGCTGCGCGCCACGATCGCGGCTCTCACCGAGATCCTCGAGATCCCCGACGTGCTGCGCCGGGTCATCTCCGAGGAGCTGACCGCGGTCGCCGAGGAGCACGGCACACCGCGCCGGACCGTCCTGGTCGGCGGCGACCTGAAGGCCCTGGTCACCCGGCGGGCATCGGACCTCGAGGTAGCCGACGCGCCCTGCGACGTCCTGCTGTCCTCGACCGGACTGCTGGCCCGGACGCCGGTGCACCAGGGCGAGACGCAGGGCGGTGGTCGCCGGCACCGGCACGACGTCGTCGTGGCCGCCGCCCGCACCACCACGCGCGGGGTCGTCGGCGTACTGACGACCGCCGGCCGCTGTGTGCGGGTCGACGTCCTCAACATTCCGGAGGTCCCGGCGGTCACCACCGGTGCCTTGTCGTTGAGGGGCGGGGCGTCCGCCTCGGAGTTCGTGCCGCTGGAGCGCGGTGAACGGGTCCTGGGCCTCACCTCCCTGCGGGAGGACGGCCCGGGCCTGGCGCTGGCCACCCGGCAGGGCATCGTCAAGCGGGTCGCCCCGGAGGCCTGGCCGGCGCGGGCCGAGTCGCTCGACATGGTCACCCTGCGGCCTGGTGACGAGGTCGTGGGCGCCGTCGAGCTGGTGGACGGCGAGCAGGAGCTGGTGCTGTTCGCCTCGACCGGGGACCTGCTGCGGTTCCCCGCCTCGCTGGTCCGGCCGCAGGGTCGCTCGGCTGGTGGCATGGCCGGCATGAAGCTCGACGCCGGCGCCGTGCTGGTCGGCTTCAGCGCCGTACCGCTGGTGGGTGCCGACACGCTGTTCGAGGAGCCGGTGGTCGTCACCGCCGCGGGCTTGCCGGCCGAGGGGCGCTCGCGCGGACCGGGAACGGCGTCATCGGTGAAGGTGACAGCGTTGTCGGAGTACCCCCGCAAGGGGCGGGCGACCGGTGGCGTGCGTTGTCACCGGCTGCTGACCGGCGAAGCGGTGCTGGTACTGGGCTGGGCGGGCCCGGCGCCGGCCTGGGCCGCGGCGGCGAACGGCGACCCGGTCGAGCTGCCACCGGCCACCGCCAAGCGCGACGGCTCGGGCATCCCGCTCGATAAGCCGCTGTCCGCGATCGGTCGCCCCCACCTTGCCTGACGCAGACCCGGAGCGCTCGGCGACGCGGGACCAGCACGTCCACTACGAGAGGAACTCGATGGCACAGCAGCTGCATGGCAAGGTCGCACTCGTGAGCGGTGCGTCGTCCGGGATCGGTGCGGCGACGGCGGTCGCGCTGGCCGCCGAAGGAGCGGCGGTGGCCATCGGCGCCCGCCGCGCCGACCGGCTCGAGGCGCTCAAGGCCACGTTGGAAGCCGACGGCACGACGGTCCTCGTCCTGGACCTCGATGTGACCGATGAGGCGTCCTGCCGGTCGGCGGTCGAGCGGACCGTGGCCGAGCTCGGTGGCCTGGACGTTCTGGTGAACAACGCGGGCGTCATGCTGCTCGGCCCGATCGTGGGCGCCGACACCGAGGACTGGCGGCGGATGCTCGAGACCAACGTGCTCGGGTTGATGCACCTCACGCATGCTGCCCTGCCGCACCTGGTCAAGCAGGGCAGCGGAGACGTGGTGCAGGTCAGCAGCGTCGCCGGTCGGGTGGCCCGGCTCGGATCTGGCGCCTACAACGCCAGCAAGTTCGCCGTCAACGCCTTTAGCGAGTCGCTCCGCCAGGAGGTGACCGGCAAGGGCGTGCGGGTGACCATGGTCGAACCCGGCGCCGTCGCCACCGAGCTGCAGTCGCACATCACGCACGCCGACACCAAGGCCGGTATCGAGCGGTGGATCGCCGACATGCGGCCGCTGCAGGCCGACGACGTCGCACGTGCCGTCGTCTACGCCGTCACGCAGCCCTCGCACGTGAGCATCAACGAGATCCTCATCCGCCCGACCGATCAGGAGCGCTAGCGCTAGGGCGCCGCCGACAGCCGGGCGGGCAGGCCTGCGGGGGTCGCCTCAGACCACCTCGCACAACTCCGCCCAGACGCGTTTGCCGGTCGCGTCGGCGTCGACGCCGTACCGCGTCGACAGGGCGTCCACGAGCACCAGCCCTCGACCGCCTTCCGCGTCCTGCTCCAAGGGAGGGGGCCGCAGCGGCCGGGTCGACCCGTCGGCCACCTCCAGTCGCACGCCACGGGGAAGCGGCACCAACCGGAAGCGCACCTCGGTGCCGGCGTGCCGGATCGCGTTCGCGACCAGCTCGCTCACCACCAGCGCGACGTCATCCGCCAGTCCTTCGATGCCCCATGCGCGGCACCGGTCGGCCGACAGGTCACGGGCCCGCTTGGCCGAGGCCGGGACGGCAGCCAGCACGGCCAAAAGCTCCTGCCTATCCTCGGGCTCCATGGCCGAAGGGCTACCCGGACTGAAAAGCCTCACCCGTGGGCCGCACCACCCTGTGGACCACCCAGAGCTGACGTAGCGGCTGGACGGTGGACCGCTCGGGCCGCCACCCCGCTGGCACTCGCGGACCGGCGCGGCGCGAACCGCCAGGGGTCCGCGCCCGAACGTCCGGCGACCGAGAGGTCCCTCGTCCCGGTCCTCTCGGTCCCCTGCCCCATTTTCCGGGCATCCCGGGGCTACCGTCCCGGGATGGAGCCCCACCTGTACGGCGTGATCCTCGCCGGCTGCGTGCTGCTGCTGATCGCCGTGCTGTCCGGCAAGCTGGCGCAGGGCGCCGGCTTGCCAGTCCTGCTGCTCTACCTAGGGCTCGGCGTCGCCCTGGGTGAGGCCGGTCTGGGCCTGCGTTTCGGTGGATACCGGCTGACCACGGACGTGGGGCTGGTCGCGCTGGCCCTGCTGCTGGCCGAGGGCGGGTTGACGACGAGGTGGGAGCGGTTGCGGCCCGCGTTGCCGCACGCCGTCCTGCTGGCGACCGTCGGCATCGTTGTCAGCACCTGCGTGGTGGCCGGTGTCGCGTCGCTGCTACCGGGCGTCGACCTGCGGACCGCCCTGCTGCTGGGCGTCGTGGTCTCCTCGACGGACGCCGCGGCGGTCTTCTCGGTGTTGCGTACGCTGCCGCTGATCGGCCGGCTCGGAGCGGTCCTCGAGGCGGAGTCCGGCCTCAACGACGCGCCGGCCGTCGTCCTCGTCACGGTGCTCTCCGCACCCGGCTGGGCCAGCACGTCGGGTTGGGCGGTGCTCGGGACCGTCGTCACCGAACTGCTCGGCGGGCTGGCCGCTGGGCTGGTCGTCGGCCGGCTCGGCCGGGAGCTGCTGGCGCGGGCCGCACTGCCCGCGGCCGGCCTCTACCCGCTGGCCACCTTGGCGCTGGTCCTGCTGGCCTGGAGCGCGGCCGGGGCCGTGCACGTCAGCGGCTTCCTCTCGGCGTACGTCGCCGCCGTGGTCCTGGCCAACGCGCACCTGCCACACCGCCGTGCCGTGCTGGGGTTTGCCAGCTCGGTGGCACTACTGGCCGAGGCTGCGCTGTTCGTGCTGCTGGGGCTGCTGGCCTCGCCAGCGCGGCTGCTGCCGGCAGTGCTGCCGGCGCTGGCGATCGGGGCGGCGGCGACCTTCCTCGCCAGGCCGCTCGCCGTGCTGGTGACAAGTCTGCCGCTGCGGGTCCCGTGGCGGCATCAGGTCTTCTTGTCGTGGGCGGGGTTGCGGGGTGCGGTGCCGATCGTGCTCGCGACCGTGGCGGTGAGCGGTGGCGTACCACAGGCTGACCGGGTGCTGGATGTCGTGTTCGTGCTGGTCGTCGTCTACACCCTGGTGCAGGCGCCGTCGTTGCCGTGGCTGGGTCGCCGGCTGGGCGTCGTTGACACCTTCGCGGCCAGCGACCTGGAGGTCGAGGTCGCGCCGCTCGACCGCACCGGCACCGAGCTGCTCGAGGTGCAGGTGCCGACCGGCTCGCGGCTGCACGGCGTCTACGTCACCGAGCTGCGGTTGCCGCCGACCGCGCACGTCGCCCTGGTGGTAAGGGCGGGAACGACGTTCGTGCCGGACCTGCACACCCAGCTGCTCGTGCACGACACGTTCCTCGTCGTGACCACTGCGCAGCAGCGGCGCGTCACCGAGGTACGGCTGCGCGCCGTCGGCCGCGACGGCAAGTTGGCCGGCTGGTTGGCCCGGCTGTAGCGCCCACGTTCGTTGGCACCGGCCCGGACAGGCTCAGCAGATGCGAGGGAGCGGGTCACCGACCAGCATGTCGATCATCCGGTGACCGCCGAAGGTGGTCCGCCCCAGGACCCGGCCCGGCGGTTCCGCACGCACCTCCCCGACGATCGCGGCGTCCGCCCCTGACGGGAGCGCGCGCATGGCGGCCAGCGCGGCGTCCGCCTGCTCGGCGGCGACGAAGGCCACCAGCTTGCCCTCGTTCGCGACGTACAGCGGGTCGATGCCGAGGATCTCACCGGCCCCGACGACCTCGGGCCGCACGGGCACCCGGCTCTCCTCGATGACGATGCCCACCTCGGCCGCCAGCGCGATCTCGTTGAGCACCGTGGCGACGCCGCCGCGGGTGGCGTCCCGCATGCAGTGCAGGCCGTCCCCGCACGCCTGCATCAGCGCCGAGGCCAGGTCCCACAGCGGCTGGGTGTCGCTGCGCACGTCCGCCTCGATGTCGAGGTCACCACGCGCCAGCATGATGGCGATCCCGTGGTCGCCGACGGTGCCCGAGACGAGCACCTTGTCGCCGGGACGGACCCGCTGCGGCGACAGCACCACCCCTTGGTCGACCAGGCCCACACCGGTTGTCACGACGTACATCGAGTCGCACTTGCCACGCTCGACCACCTTGGTGTCGCCGGTAACGACGTGCACGCCGGCATCCCGGGCAGCGACGCCCATGGCCGCGACCTCCGCTTCGAGCACCTCGGCCAGCAGGCCTTCCTCGAGCACGAGGGCGACGGACAGTGCGACCGGCCGGGCGCCGGACACCGCGAGATCGTTGATGGTGCCGTTGACCGCCAGCTCGCCGATAGAACCCCCGGGGAACCGAATCGGCCGCACCACATAGGCATCCGTGGTCAGTGCGAGCCGGGCCGAGCCGATCGTGAACAGGCCGGCGTCTGACAGCTGCTCCAGGGCCGGGTTCGTCAGCAGCGGGACGACGAGCCCCTCCACCAGTGCCCGGCTGGCCTTGCCGCCCGCGCCGTGGGCCATGGTCACCCGCTCGTCGCGGAACCGCTGCGGCCGGCGGCGCATCTGCTCGATCCGGTCCCCGACCTGGTCCTCGGTGACGTCAGCAGCCACCTGTCCGCGGACGGTCACGTAAGCACCTCCAGGGTCAGGCGCTGCTTGGCGTACTGCCCGTAGTTGTAGTAGGCAGCGCACGCGCCCTCCGAGGACACCATGCAGGTCCCGATCGGCGTCTCGGGTGTGCAGGCGGTGCCGAACACCTTGCACTCCCAGGGCTTCAGCACACCCTTGAGCACCTCACCGCACTGGCACGCCTTGGGGTCCGCTACCCGCACGCCGGGCAGCTCGTAGCGCAGCTCTGCGTCGAAGTGCGCGTACGCCGGCGCAAGCTGCAGGGCGGAGTGCGGCAGGGAGCCGAGCCCGCGCCACTCGAAGAAGGGCCGCAGCGAGAACACCTCGGACAGCACCTTCATCGCGACCGGGTTGCCGTCGTAGTGCACGACCCGGCCGTACTGGTTCTCCACCTCCGCGCGTCCTTCTGCAAACTGCTTCATGATCATGTGCGTGGACTGCAGCAGGTCCAATGGCTCGAAGCCGGCACAGACAAGGGGCATGCCGAAGTCGCGTGAGATCCACTCGTAGGGACGGCAGCCGATGACGGTGGAGACATGACCCGGGCCGAGGAACGCATCCAGCCGAAGGTCCGGCGAGTCCAGGATCGCCTTGATCGCCGGGATGATCATCACGTGGTTGCAGAAGACGGAGAAGTTCGCGATGCCCTCTTGGGCTGCCCGCAGGATGGTCAGGGCCGTGGAGGGGGCGGTGGTCTCGAAGCCGATCGCGAAGAACACGACCTCGCGGTCAGGGTTCTGCCTGGCGATCCGCAGCGCGTCCAACGGCGAGTAGACCATCCGGATGTCGGCGCCCCGGGCGTTCGCCTCCAGAAATGAGCCGCGTCCGCCCGGGACCCGCATCATGTCACCGAAGCAGGTGAGGATGACGCCCTCCCGCTCGGCGATCGCAATGCCGTCGTCCACGCGACCCATCGGGATCACGCACACCGGGCAGCCCGGCCCGTGCACCAGCTCGATGCTCTCCGGCAAGTAGTCCTGCACGCCGTAGCGGTAGATCGTGTGGGTGTGCCCGCCGCAGACCTCCATGATCTTGTAGTGCCGGCCGGGCTCGCACAGCGCGGTGATCTCACGCCCCAGGACCTGAGCAAGCTCGGGGTCCCGGAACTCGTCGACGAACTTCATCGCTTCTCCACTCGCTCGATGGCCACACCGGCGTGCACGAGCACCCGGTCTCCTGCCACGACGGCGCCGACCAGCTCGGTGGCGACCAGCTCCTCGCGACCCTGCTCGTCACGGCAACGCGCGTCCGCGCCGTCGGTGCTCGCGACGGTCAGCACGACCGCGACGTCGCCACAGGTGATGCACCCGGGTTCGGCGAAGCACGACACCCCTGCCGCAGGCTCGCTCACTCGATGCTCGACTCGGCGACGGCCTGCAGCTCCTCGGTGAATGTCTCACCCATCATCTCCAGCATGGAGAGCGCTTCAGCCGCCTCCTTCTCATCCACTTTCGACATCGCGAAACCCACATGGATAAGGACGTAGTCGCCGAGCTGGAGCGGGGTGTCCTCCATCAACCCGATGTTGATCTTGCGCTTGACGCCGACGACGTCCACTAGAGCAAGTTGGTCGTTGTTCCCTTCCAGGAACTCCACGATCTGGCCGGGAATGGCAAGGCACATGGTCAGACGCCTCCGACATGGGTGTGGGCGGGAACGAGCTCGGCGGGCAGGTCGGGCGCGGCAGAGGGGTCGACGTAACGCAGCCACTCGAGGACCACCTCGTCCCCTCCCTCGACGGCGACGTCCAGAGAGCCGCAACCCGGGCACGCGGGCGACGGATCGGGTGCGTCGAAGTCGTGGCGGCAGTCCATGCAGTGCCCGTGCACGGGTACGACGACGAGCTCGGTCGTTGCTCCGGCGGCGGGGCCACCGGCGGACGCCAGCTGGAAGGACTGCTCGAACGCGCCGGCGACAACCCGATGGACAGCCCCGATCCGGACGCCGATCGCCGCCACCTGCCGGGTGCCGGCTCGGCGCTCGACCGCCTCGAGCACGCCTTCGCAGTAGCTCATCTCGTGCATGGACAGCCCTCCTACATCGATCGCATGCGGAAGTACCGTCGGATGTCAGGAACCGAGCGGACGCCTACGGCGAGGCCCAGCAGGACGGCCAACGCGGCCGCGCTCGTGGTGATGATGCCGATAACTCTCATGGCTGGGCCTCGCCTTTCGTAGGACTTGCGGGTGGGATCATCGCGGAAAGGACGGTTGCGGAGTGGGGGCCCGCCACGTGCAGGCCGAGCTGCTCGTCGAGGACGTCGTGCACCAGGACCACTGCTCGATCGACAGCGGCAGCCACGGCCGGCGTCAGGCCCATCCCCTCGCCGACATCCAAGGGCTGGCATCCCACGACGTAGGTCGGAGGCAGCTGGCCGCCGAGCTGGCCGAGACTGGCCAGCACGGACACCGGCGCCATGCCGTGGGCATCGAGCTCTGCCTCACCGAGGTCGTCCGGGCCGACCTCCATGACGGTCAGGTCACCGGGAGAACCTTCGCCGGGCAGGGCATCCACCACGACGAGGGCGTCGTAGCCGTCGAGCAGGTCATAGGCCAGGTGCATCCCGCGGATGCCGTAGTCGACGACCTTGACGCCGTCGGGCAGTGGCCCGGCCGCGAGCCGGCGGGCGACCTCACTGCCGAACCCGTCGTCGGTGAGGAACAGGTTGCCGATCCCCGCGACCAGGACGCCGCGGCTCATCGGACCTCCTCCCGAGCCAGGAGCGGCTCGATCTCCTCAGGCCCGAAGTAGTAGAAGCGTCCGGTGGCGCCGTAGAGGTCACTGCCCGGGTCGTCCTCGAGCATCACGGCCACGTGGGTGTTGCCGTCGACGTCGAAATAGACCCGCGCCACGATCGCGGTCATCCCTGCCAGGAACAGGTCCTGAGCGTCGGCTCGGCGGGACGGACGCAGCAGCACCCGACTGCCCTTGGCCACCGGCACCCCGGCCACCATGACCACGTCCACCTCCGGCTCGGCCCTGGCGTCCTGATCTGCATCCCACCAGGGGAGTTCGTCCTCATAGACCGGGACCGGCCCCTCGTCGGCCCCGACCGGCTTGTCGGCCGGGCGCTGCGCGCCGTGCATCCGCTGGAGGGCCTCACCGGTCATCGCGTCGCAGCGTTCCAGGATCGCGGCGGCGCGCGGGTCGGTCCCGCGGGCATCGGCCTTCTCCTGCTCGGTCATCGTCATGACGCGCAGGGTGAGGATCTCATCGATCTCGGTCGCGTCGAACAGGTCACCCGCGCTCTCGGGTGCGATGGTCGGGTGGTCGCCCAGGATGATCGGCGCAACCAGCACCGCGTCGTGCCCGTCGTCGTCGTGCACCAGCACCGGCCAGCACCGCTCCTGCCGGCAGGCCTTGGTGGTGGCGTCGGTCCAGTCCGGACCGTCGAGCAGGGAGACGAAGCGCGCGCCGTGCGCTTCGACCAGCAGGTGCGTGCCGACCAGGCAGTACCGCGCGGCGACGTCCCGCGGGGTCCAACCGGGTTCAGCCCCAATCGTCCAGCTGGTGCGGTTCGCCACGTGCACGTTGGCGATGACCAGCCGTGGGTCCTGGCCGGCACGTGGGGTCACCGTGACGACGGCGTCAACGGTCCACCGGGTCCGGACGAGCCGACCGACGAGCACGGTCCCGTCGTACAGCTCCTCGATGTCCTCGCCGCCAGGGACCTGCACGTCGACGCTGTGCACCTGGTCGAGCCGGAGCCCGGTCAGCGGCACCTCGCGCGGCGCGGCCTCGTGGAACGCGATCCACCTGGTGCCACCGACGACCAGCTGGTCGACCGGCAACCAGCCGTCGGCAGTGTGCTGCTCGACGACGCGGGCCTGCACCTGCAGGAACCGCAGGACCAGGTCGAGCACGGCCTCGGGGGACGTCTCGAGCACCACCTCCGCGGACTGCGACGGCGGCTCGCTGACACCGGCCGCCGCGGCGCCCTCCGGCCCAAGGATGCCGAACTGCCACCGCACCTGGTTCTTCGACGACGAGGAGCGGTACGGGTAGAGCAGGTAGCCCTCGTAGAGCACGGCGTCGGCGACCTGACGCGCAGCGGTCAGGGTCATGCGTCCACCTGCGCCGGGAGCAGGGCGTCGAACGTGCCCTCCCACGAAGTCAGGCCACGCGCGGACCGGTAGCGCTGCAGCGCGTCGAGTGTCGCGTGGTCCAGCCGGATCCAGCCGCCGCCGGGGAAGTAGAGGTCCATCAGCTCGCGCCAGGCGCTGACCGGCAGCCGGCAGGGCGCCTCCAGTGACCACGACAGCTGCTCGACGCTGAAGCCGGTCACGCCGCGGGTGAAGACCGTCCCGCTGAACAGCAGGATCAGCGGGACGTCACCACCGCGAAGCGCGTGCAGGTACTTGGTAGCGCTCACGTCGAAGTCATACGTGCAGGCAACCGGCAGGTCGATCTCGGTACTGCCCGTGAAGCCCTGGACCATCGCGGTCGCGTGCGTCCACAGGAACGGCTTGAGTGTGCTGCCGTAACGGTCCGATGTGCCGAATAGGTCGGCCAGGCCCTCCTGCTCGGCGGCGTCGTAGGGCCGCCGCTGCGGCTCGATCCGAAGCTGGCAGCGCAGCGCCATCGCATGGACGACCTCGCCGCTGGTCTCGCTGATCCGCAGACGGAACAGCAGGTGCGGAGCGGCGGCGTGCTCCTGGGGTCGTACGTCCAGGACCTCAAAGGCGAGCTCGGTCATGACGCCGGCCGGCTCTTGGCGCGGACGGAGTCGAAGAACTCCTCCAGCCGGCGGCGGACGTCCTGGCCGCCGTCGAAGCCGCGCCAGAGCTGGCGCAGGTGGCCGACCAGCTCGTAGCAGACGTCGATCGGCACCAGGAACGCCTCGGCCTGCTGCTGCCGGGTGTGAACCAGCAGCGCCTCGACATCGGGCTGCAAGGTCGCCAGACCCGGGGCTGCCGCAACCACCCGATCCCACGCCGCCAGCGACAGCTCGGACTCGGTCGCGCCGGCCGGCCCCGGGTAGAAGGCGACGACGCGCTCCAAGGCCGAGTTGACGAACAGGAACGCCGTGCCGACCGGCAGCTCGAGCTCGTCCCACACCGGTGCCGCGAGATCAGCGAACGACAGGTAGCGGTCGGGGACCGCGCGGTAGGCCAGACTCGCGTCGTCGTGCGCGAACAGCAGATAGCACGGGCGGCAGGTGCACAGCAACGAGCGGCTGCCAATGTTGACCACGTGGGAGTGCTCGTCGGCAACCGGCGCCGCGCACATCTCACACCGTTCGTACGGCGACGGCTCGGGCCGGTTGGCCCGGATGCGTGACAGCACCGAGAGCGCACCGGCCGGCACGGTCATGCGGGCACCGCCGCCCGGACGGCCAGCTCGACCATGCCGTCACGCTCGAGCAGCGGAACCGGCTCGAGATGCCGACCGGCGACGTCGAGGTCGACGCCGGCCTGCCGGACGTCGAAGTGCGCACCACAGGCGCTACAGGTCAGGACGGCGTTGCCCGGCAGTGCGGGGGACCGCTGCATTCCGGCACCGTTGAAGGACGAGCCGCAGCCCGCGCAGCAGTCGCGGTAGGCGTAGACCCCGGACAGCAGCCGGCACAGCACCACGTCCAAACCCGAGACGGAGGTGCGGTGCAGGCCACCGACCGCGATGTCCTCACGTCGGACAGCCGCCGCCCAGGTGACGCCGCCGGCGGGGTCCGGGGCGCGCAGCCGGGACATCAGCTGCTCGACCGGGATGGTTCCGTCGGACTTCGGCGCCTCCTGCACGTCGATGCGCAGGATCTCCGGTGCGGCCGCCCGGATGGCGTCCTCGACGGCCAGCTCGAGGGTCACCGCCGAGGAGGCGCATCCGTCGCAGCTGCCGAGCAGCTGCAGCGTCACGACACCCTCATCGCTGACGCCGAGCAGCTTGACGTCGCCGCCGTGCGAGCCGAGGTAGGGGCGGACGTCGTCGAGGGCGTGCTCGACCCGCTCCTCCACACCGTACGGATGCAGGCCGTGCACCAGCAGCAGGCTGGACACCAGCTGATCGGCCGCGAGCGTCGCCAGCAGGTTGTCGTCCAGAGCCCCGGCTTCGTACACCAGCTCCATCAACCGCTCCAAGCCCCCGCCGTACAACTCGACAACAAGCCGCACGAGCTCCTCGGCGCGCTCGCGCGCGACCGGCCCGGCTGCGGCGCTCGCCTCGAGCAGCAACTCGATGCGCTCTCCCGTCGATGCCGGGTCCAGGGTCGGTGCGCTCACTCCTCGCCCGTGGTTGCCGCTGTCGGGGAATGCACCTTCTTCAAGGTCTTGCCCTCACCCAGGTACATGTGGACGCCGCAGGGCAGGCACGGGTCGAAGCTGCGGACAGTCCGCATGATGTCGATGCCCTTGAAGTTCTCGCGGTTGTTCTCCTCGAAGATGGGCGAGTCCTGGACCGCGTCCTCATACGGCCCGGGCGTGCCGTAGCTGTCGCGCGGGTTGGCGTTCCAGGGCGTCGGCGGATACGGGTGGTAGTTGGCGATCTTGCCGTCCTTGATAACCATGTGGTGCGAGAGCACCCCGCGGACCGCCTCGGTGAAGCCGCAGCTGATGGCCTCGTCCGGCACCTCGAACGGCTCCCACGTCTTGGTCCGGCCGGCCCGGATCTCCTCCAGCGCCTTCTCGCAGAAGTGCAGGGCGCTCGCCGCCGCGTAGGCCTGGAAGTAGCTGCGGGCGCGGTTGCGCTCGAGCGTGTTGCTCCACTGCGGGATCTTCCACTCGAAACTGACCGGGCCCTTGAGGGCAGTCTTCGGCAGGTTGATCTGCACGCTGGTGCCGGTCGCCTTGATGTAGCCGATGTCGACAAGGCCGGCGAGAGCTGTGGACCACAGCCGGGCCAGCGGGCCGCCGCCGGTGTCCAAGGCGAGGTTGTCCTTGCCGTCGTACCAGCGCGGCGACATCACCCAGCTGTACTTGTCATCCAGGTCCCGCTTCTGCGGCCTGGGGTTGGTGTGCTGGTTCCAGGGGTGCCGGCGGTCCACCGGGTTACCCAGCGGGTCGTTCTTGACGAACATCTCCTGGTCTGACCAGTCATCGTAGTACGAGCTGCCGAGCAGGATGCGGATGCCGAGGTTGATGTCGACCAGGCTGGTCGTGACGAGCTTGCCGTCGACGACGACGCCCGGCGTCACGAACATCTTGCGGCCCCAGTCCTCCATGTCCTTGTACTCGAAGTTGCAGTGCTCGGGGTCCTGGAAGGAGCCCCAGCAGCCGAGCAGGGTGCGGCGCAGCCCCACCTGCTCGTAGCCCGGCAGCGCGTCGTAGAAGAAGTCGAACAGGTCGTCGTGCATCGGCACGACCTTCTTCATGAACTCCACGTAGCGCATCAGGCGGATCTGGTAGTCGGTGAGCAGCTGGATCGTCGCCACCGTGCCGACGCCGCCCGGGTAGAGCGTGGAGGGATGGACGTGCCTGCCCTCCATCAGACAGAACATCTCTCGCGTCCAACGGCTTACCTGCAGCGCCTCGCGGTAGAACTCACCGGTGAACGGGTTGAGCGCCCGCATGATGTCGGCGACCGTCTTGTAACCGTGGTCGCCCTCGTGCGCGCAGCGGGTGTTCTCCGCCTTGGCGAGCACCCCCGGGTTGGTCTCTTTGACCATTCGCTCGCAGTAGTCCACGCCGACCAGGTTCTCCTGGAAGATGTTGTGGTCGAACATGTACTCCGCGGCCTCGCCGAGGTTGATGATCCACTCTGCTATGGCCGGCGGCTTGACGCCGTACGCCATGTTCTGTGCGTAGCACGAGCAGGTGGCGTGGTTGTCGCCGCAGATCCCGCAGATGCGGCTGGTGATGAAGTGCGCGTCGCGCGGGTCCTTGCCCTTCATGAAGATGCTGTAACCGCGGAAGATCGACGACGTGCTGTGGCACTCGGCCACCGTCATGTTCGCGAAGTCGATCTTCGTGTAGATCCCGAGGCTCCCGACGATCCGGGTGATCGGGTCCCAGGCCATCTCCACCAGGCCCTTGTCCTTGGAGCTGGTCGTACCGGGCTTCGGCAGTGTCGACGTCATCGTCGTTCATCCCTCAGGGGTAGGTGGGGTTGGTCTGGTGTTCGCGGATCACGTGGTGGATCGTGCGGATGGTGCGGGCCGTCGTCGGTCAGCTGCCGCCGCCCTCGCCCTTCGGCACGCCGGAGATGTGCGAGGTGATGTCGACGCCGTCCTCGGCCGACGGACCGTCCGGCATGTCTGCTGCTGGCTGCTCGTCGCCCGGCGAGGCGGTGCGTCCGCCTGGCGTGTCCGACGGGCTGTCGGCCTTGTACTCGTCGTCTGTCACCGGGCCGGTCGCGCCGCCGACGCGAACGCCGTCGCGGTAGGTGCTGCTGCCGCTCTCGTCGACGGTGGCCGAGTCCGTGCGCCCCTCGTAGGGCGGTAAGAGACCGCCCGGTTCCTGCTCGCCGGGCACGTTGACGGCCGGGCCGCGTTGGCTGCGACCGCCGCCGGTGTCACCTTCGGGATGGGTCGGATTCTGCCCGCCGCTGTCACCTTCTTGATGGGTCGGGCTCTGCCCGGTGTTGTCATCAGGATCGGTCATTGTCAGCCTCCCTGGTCGCCGGCGGGCATCGGGTCCATCTCGGGGGTGGCGGTGTCCAGCGTGTTGACACCGGTGCCGAGGTCCTCGCTGTGCGGGTCCCCCGTCGGCCGGTCGGCCGGGCCCGCGCCTGGCGGCCCACCCTCGTCGCGCGACCCCATCTCACCGCGCTCGGACTGCGGCTCCTCCTGCAGGTGCGGGCTCTCGTCCCTGTCGGTCATGGCGTACTCCTGCCAGCTCACGGATGTCGTCCGGAAGCACTGTCGGATTGGCGGATTCCCGGGTCAGGGGGCCGATCTCGAGCTGTCGAACCGCTACTGCCGACGGGTGCTCCGTGTCGGCGGCGCACTGTCACCAGGTGCGCTTGGCCCCCGTGAGCAGCTTGTCGCCGGGCCGGCGCCACTTGGGCTCCTTGTCCAGCGTCGCGCTGGTCTTGCTGCGCAGCGCCCGGATCGTCCGGCCGTACGTGCCGATCGCGGTGGTGGAGAGCTTGCCGCCGGGCGGCTCGTCCATGAAGGGCATGAACTTGTCGGGGAAGCCGGGCATGGTGCAGCCGATGCAGATGCCACCTACGTTGGGGCAGCCACCCACGCCGTTGATCCAGCCGCGCTTGGGGACGTTGCACTTCACGACCGGACCCCAGCAGCCGAGCTTGACGATGCACTTCGGCGAGCCGTACTCCGTGGCGAAGTCGCCCTGCTCGTAGTAGCCGGCGCGGTCGCAGCCCTCGTGCACCGTCTTGCCGAACAACCAGGTGGGCCGCAGCGCCTCGTCCAGCGGGATCATCGGTGCCTGGCCGGTCGCCTGGTAGAGCAGGTAGGTGATCGTCTCCGAGAGGTTGTCACCTTGGACCGGACACCCTGGTACGCAGACGATCGGCAGGCCGGCCTTGCTCTTCCAGTCCCAGCCGAGGTAGTCCGGCACACCCATCGCGCCGGTCGGGTTGCCGGCCATGGCGTGGATGCCACCGTACGTCGCGCAGGTCCCAGCCGCGAGGATGGCCAGCGCCTTGGGCGCCAACCGGTCGAGCCACTCGCTAGTGGTGACCGGCTGACCGGTCATCGGGTTGTTGCCGAAGCCGGACCAGTAGCCCTCCCCGGCGAGCGCCTCGTTCGGGATCGAGCCTTCGACGACCAGGACGAACGGATCGAGCTCGCCCCGGTCTGCCTTCCAGAACCACTCGATGAAGTCGTCCGCACCGCCCTTGGGGCCGCACTCGAAGTCGATGAGCGGCCAGTGCACGGCCACCTTCGGCAAGCCCGGAAGCGCGCCGAGGGCGATCTCCTCGATGCTGGGTTGGGTCGCGCCGGTGAGTGCGACGGAGTCCCCGTCACAGCTCAGGCCGGCATTGATCCACAGGACGTGGACCAGGGTGTCTTCGGCCGCTACACCTTCGGCGGAGAGCATTCGTCAGCCTCCCTGCAGGGCCTGCCAGTCGAGGCCCCATCACGTCGTAGACGGCCAGCGGTGCCGGTCTGTGCGACGCAGGTGTTGTCCTATTCCTCCCCAGGGGGCATTGTCAAGGATCACCGCTGATGGAGGTGTTGGAGCTGCAGGAGGACCGCTCGGCAGCGGTCCGGGTTCGGACGCATGTGTCGGGAACCGTTCAGGGCGTGGGGTTTCGTCCATTCGTGTGGCGCGAGGCCAGTTCCCGTGGCCTGTCCGGATGGGTGGGGAATGATCCGTCCGGAGTGGTGCTGGAGATCGAAGGTGCTCCGCATGCCGTGGCCTCGTTTCACGAGGCGCTGCGACGGCCGCCGCCGCTGGCCCGCGTCCAGGCGATCCGCAGCACGGCGCTGCCGGCCTGCGGAGGTGTCGGATTCGCCGTTCGCGCCAGTGACACCTCCGGGGCGCGAAGCGCCCTGGTCTCCCCCGACACCGCCACCTGCGCCGAGTGCCTGACCGAGCTGTGCGACCCGGCCGACCGTCGCTACGCCTACCCGTTCGTCAACTGCACCGACTGCGGGCCGCGGTTCACCATCGTCGACGCAGTCCCGTACGACAGGTCCCGCACCACCATGGTCGGGTTCCCGATGTGCCCGGCCTGCCAGATCGAGTACGACGATCCGGCCGACCGCCGCTTCCATGCCGAGGCGACGTGCTGCCCGGCGTGCGGCCCCGCCTTGGCGCTCGTCGACACCTGCGGCACGCCGCTGCTGGGCGAACCGGTGGCGCGCGCTGTCGACCTGCTGCGGTCCGGCGCTGTGCTGGCCGTCAAGGGGCTCGGCGGCTACCACCTCGCGGTGGACGCCACCCAGGAGGCGGCGGTCGCCCGCCTGCGCGGTCGTAAGCACCGCGAGCACCGGCCGTTCGCACTGATGGTCGTCGACGAGTCGGCCGCTGCCGGAATGTGCGTACTCGACGACGACGAGCGGGAGCTGCTGATGGGCACGGCGCGGCCGATCGTGCTGCTGCGCCGTCGAACAGCCGACGGGATGGCTGTGTCAGTAGCTGAGTCGGTGGCCCCAGGGGCGCCGACGCTGGGCGTGATGCTGCCCTACACCCCGGTGCACGTCCTGCTGCTGAAGGCGTTCGGCCGGCCGCTCGTGCTGACCAGCGGCAACGCCTCCGAGGAGCCGATCGCCTTCGACGACGCGGACGCCCTTGACCGTCTGCGAGACATCGCCGACGCGTTCCTCTTGCACGACCGGCCGATCCGGACGCGCGTCGACGACTCGGTGACGACCGTCGTGCGCGGCCGGGTGCTGCCGTTGCGCCGGTCCCGCGGCCAGGTGCCGAACCCGATTCGGCTTCCTGCGCCGAGCACGACGCCGGTGCTCGCCTGCGGCTCGGCCCTGAAGAACACCTTCTGCATCACTCGCGCAGAAGCGGCGTTCGTCTCGCACCACGTCGGTGACCTCGACGACTACGCCACCTTCCGCTCCTACGTCGACGGCATCGAGCACCTGCAGGGCCTGCTCGACGTCGAACCGCAGGTCCTCGCGCACGACCTGCACCCTGACTACCGCTCGACCCGGTATGCCGTCGACCGCGGGGTGGAGTCCGGCGTCGAGCTCATCGGTGTACAGCACCACCACGCGCACATCGCGTCGTGCCTCGCGGACAACGGCATGTCCGGCCCGGTGATCGGGGTGGCGTTCGACGGGCTCGGCTGGGGAACCGATGGAACCGCCTGGGGTGGCGAGTTCCTGGTCGCCGACCTCACCAGCTACCACCGGCTGGCCGCATTGGCGCCGGTCCCGATGCCAGGCGGTGATGCCGCGACCCGTCAGCCGTGGCGGATGGCCGCTGCACACCTGGATGCGGCGTACGACGGGGACCTGCCGGCGGGACTGGACGTCGCGCTCAGGCAGGGTGCGCGGTGGGAGCAGGTCCTATCGGTGGCACGCACCGGCCGGCATGCCCCGCTGACGTCGAGCGCTGGGCGGCTGTTCGACGCGGTGGCCGCGCTGCTCGGCATCCGGGATGTCGTGGGCTACGAGGGACAGGCCGCCATCGAGCTCGAGCACGTGGCGGACCCGTTGGAACGGGGTAGCTACCCGGTCGACGTGAGCACCACCGGCAACCCGAGCTCTGCCGACACCGAGGGTGCCGACGTCGCGAGGGTCCAGGTCGGGCAGCTGGTGCGGGCCGTGGTCGACGACCTCGCCCGCGGCACCGCCGTACCCACGATCGCCGCGCGCTTCCACAACGCGCTATCGGACGTCGTGCTGCAGGTCTGCAGCCGGATCGGCGAACACGAAGGCCTGAGCACCGTTGCGCTGTCCGGGGGGGTGTTCCAGAACGCGTTGCTGGTGACGAGGTGCCTGGAGCGGCTGGAGCCGGCCGGGTTCACCGTGCTGACCCACCGCGAGGTACCGCCGAACGACGGGGGCGTCAGCCTGGGTCAGGCGGCCGTCACGACCGCGCAGCTGCGAGCGCGGCGGTAGTCGCCTCCCACAGTACGTGGTAGAGCGTCGTCTGGACCTCCTGCACGCGGTGGACCGACGAGGACGGTACGGCGAACAGGTGCTGCAGCGAAGGCAGCTCGGCCATTCGGCCGCCACCGTAACCGGCCAGACCGACTGTCAGCATGCCCATCCGGTCAGCCTGCTCGATCGCTGCGAGCACGTTCGGCGAGCCGCCGCTGGTAGACAGCGCGACAGCGATGTCACCTTGCCGTCCGAAAGCAGCCGTCTGTCGGGAGAACACGACCTCGAAGCTGACGTCGTTCGACAGTGCGGTCAGGACCGCGACGTCATTGGTCAGGCCGAGCGCCGGCAGCGGATCAGCCGTCGGCGGGGGGTCCAGGAAGGTGTGGACGACGTCCTGCGCGTCGGTGCTACTGCCGCCGTTGCCGAAGGCGAGCAGCGTCGCACCGGCGGCGAAGGCAGCTGCCATCTTCGTGGCACAGGCAGCCAGCGCCGTCACCTGAGCCGTTCCTACCGCGTCGCGAAGTTCGACGATCTCGGCGACCTTCTGGCGGACCGACTCGGCTGCGGCCGCCAGCACCGTCCCCGCGTCACTGCCGCCGCCATAGAGGAACGGGTAGAGCCGCTCCACGCCGGAGTCGGCCTGCGCCTTCGACGGGGAGTCGAAGAAGACATGCACCAGCTCCCACAGCAGGTGGTAGGCGGTGACGTGCCCTTCCTTGACCACGAGCGGATCCTCGGAGTGCACCACTAGGCAATGGTCGGCCTCAGCGTGCTTGAGCACGTCGCCCCCATCACCGCCGAGCAGCGCCAGGGTGAGCATCCCGGCGTCCTTTGCTGCCCGTAGCCCTGCGCGGACGTTGGCGCACCGACCGTCAACGGACAGGCCGAGCGCGATGTCGTCGGGACGGCCCAGCACCTCCACCTGATGGGCGTAGACACCATCCATCCCCCGCCGGCCGGCCACCCCCATCAAGGTCGCGGCATCGCTGACCAACGAGAGCGCGGGTAGCGCCCGCTTGCCGACAATGACGGGATGCACGAACTCCACCGCGACGTGCTGCGCGTCGGTCGCACCGGCACCATTGCCGAAGACAAGCAGCCGGCCGCCCCGGGTGAACCTGTCAGCCATGTCACGGCAGGCAAGGCTGAGCGACTCGGCCTCGTCCGCCAGCCCAGCCACCGGCGCGGTACGCCGTGCGAAAGCTCGGCTCACCACGTCGCGCAGGTCATGGACTAGTAGGTCGTCTGTGATCACGGGGCCTCCTCGGCTGCACTGGACGCTACGCCGCGAACGCCGGGATCTCGCTGCCGCCAGGACAAGCGTCGCAATAACTTTGTCGTTGGGCTTGCGCCGGCGGGCTGGAGGTGGACTGGGCGATCACCAACGGACGGGGACGTTGACCGGTGCCCATGCCGGGGTCGTGTTCGCTGCTGCGAGCATCGAACTGCTCCCGGACGTACTGCAGCAGCCCCAGTCGTCGCGATCGTCGGGTTCGCTGCGGGCATCCCGGTCATGTTCGCCTTCCGTGCAGCCAGCACCGTAGCGGAACGCCGGCGGGAGCAGCGCGGCCAGCTGGGGCTACCTGTCGGACTGCTGTCAGCGACGGGCGTGACTTTGCGATCGACGGCGCCATCCTCGGCGCCGGATTCCGCGCCTCAGCCGGCATCGGGGCGCTGCTGACGACCGCGCTCGCAGTCGAGTACCTGTTCGTCGGCCTGTCACTGTCCTCGACGATGACCGGCATCGCGTCGCGCCTGAAGGTCTCACTCGTCCCGGTCATCCTCGCTTTCCTGACGGTCGCCGGCACAGTTCTCGGTGCGGTGCTCCTGCAAGGGGCGTCGCCCGCTCTGCTCGCGGGGGTGCTCGCGTTCGGAGCGGTCGCGGTCATGACCTAGCGGCCGAGGAGCTGCTCGTACAGGCGCATGAAAGCGGCGAGACCCGCGCTCGGCGGCGTCGGGTTCCTGCTGTATCTGGTGCTGGACGAGCTCATCGGCTGAGCGCGCGGGCAGCGTCACGACGACAGACATTGCCTTCCCGCTATGCCGAGCCGGTCGACGGTCAGCACGGCGGTCTGTCCACATTGAGCCGGGCATGCGCGCGGCATGGGCAGTGCGGTAGGCACCTAACCTTCTAACGGTGCCGCAGGACTACCGAGCCCACTCAAGGGCGGACTCCAAGGGGCCCGCGCGAGGCGGACCTACCAGCTGCCTGGGCAGACATCGATCGTTGGCGACCTGCTCCAGAATCGGAAGCTACTGGCCGTCAAGCGTCTCCGCGGCCCGTCTCAGCGCCTGCGGCCCGGAGGCCACCGTGCCGGTACAGGCCGTGAGCAGCATGCACCTGAACGTCTACGCAAGGTTCGAGCGCGGTGGGTGGGGCGGATTGTGGACAGGTCGAACCAGCACGTCGGTTGGCACGCCGAGCCTGAGCCGTTAGCGTCCTAAGCGAACGTGACACCATTCGAGGAGGTGAGCCCGACGTGCACATTGTCCACTCTGGGCGCTCCTTTGAGTTCACGATCGCGCGACTGACGTAGCCGTCGCGGGGAGCGCTGCACGCACTCTCAGAAAGCTACGACTATGAATCGTTCACGTCAGTTCAGCTCGTTGACGCCCGCTGACGGCGTCGCGGAACACTATTCCCGGACGGCGTTGGTCCTCGGTGGTGGCGGATCAACGGGCAACGCGTGGCTGATCGGGGTCGTCGCCGGCCTGTTCGATGCCGGGCTGGACGTGACCACAGCCGACCTGACCATCGGAACGTCGGCCGGCTCAACGGCCGCGGCCCAGATAGCTGGTGCGACGCCAACCGAGCTGCTTGCCACCATCCTTGCCGCTGCCCCCCAGCCACGGACCGGTCCGATCGGATCCGACCGAGGACGCGTCCCGATCAGGCCGGTGGCGGACCACCTGGAGAGGATAAGCAGAATCATCGCCTCCGCTGAGGATGCGGCTGACATGCGCCGCAGAATCGGCGCGGCGGCACTGGACATGGATGCGGCGTCGGACGGCTCCTGGCAAACACAGTGGCGCGCCACCGTCGCCTCGCGGCTGCCCAGTCAGCGCTGGCCGCAACGAACGGTGCTCATCACGGCGGTCGATGCCCATACGGGTGAACCGGTCGTGTTCGACCGCCACAGCGGAGTCGACCTGGCGGACGCCGTCGCCGCCAGCTGTGCCAGTGGCCTTCCCTACAGGATCGGGGAGAACCGACACATCGACGGCGGCTACCGACGCAACGAGAAGGCCGATCTGGCAGCCGGATACGGGCGGGTGTTGGTGTTGTCACCCTTCGGCGGCAGAGCACTGCAACCGCACGACTGGGGCATGCAGCTCGCGGCGCAGGTCGACGAGCTGCGCGCACGCGGCAGCAGGGTCGAGACGGTCCTTCCGGACAGCGACTCCGAGCACATGTTCGGCGTCAATGCGATGGATCTATCGCTGCGTCCGCCCGCTGCTCGAGCTGGCTACAACCAAGGTAGAGCCCTTGCCGAGCAGCTCACCGAATTCTGGGGCTGACACCTGGCGAGCGGCCAACGCCGTCACTCCACCACGATTGACGCGAGGAGCCCAGCCCAGCCGGTTGCACCGACTCGCGAAGGCGAACGCACTCATCTGCCGCGGACCACCCCGTTGTGCGGGGTATTAGGGCGGGTCAGCTACCGTTCCAAGTACTAGCTTCTTCTACCAGCCAGATGCACCGTGGCGAGAGCGGGCACGCTAGCTGTCATGTGGTCGGCGCCAGGAAGAACACGTCGATGCCCAGCGCGCGACCCGCATGAGCCTGCCGCTCGTCGCGTGTGCACAGCTGTGCGCGGTGATGCTGGCTAACCGCCAGGTGGAGCGCGTCACCGCTCCGCAGTCCGAGCTCGGCTCGCCCGGCCATCTCGGCTGCCCGTGCGAAGCAGTCGCGCGGGACGTCGAGCACGGTCGACGAGTCGCGTACGAGGACGTCGAACGTCATCTGCGCGCGCCGACGTGCCGCGTCGTCCAGGGTTCCCATCCGCTGCTTGATCGACAGTGCGGCCGACACCTCCGTGATGACCCAGTCCGAGACCGCTACCTGCTCGGGACTTTGGGCGACGAGCCATTCTTGTGCCGCCGCGGTGAAAGACTCCTGCGTGATCAGCGAGACAGCCAGGCTCGGGTCCAGGTAACGCATCAGTAGCGGTCGCTGTCCCGTACCCGCCGCATGAAGGTGCCAGAGTCCTCCTCCTGGTACGGGATGTCGTTCGTCATCTCGCGCAGCCAGTCGAGGTCGATTTTCTTCTTCGGTCTCGGCCTGGGCACGATCGTCGCCACCGGCACGCCGCGCTTCGTGATGACTACTTCCCCGCCCGCCTCCACCGCGGCGATGAGTTCACTCAGGTGCGACTTCGCCTCCGCCACGCTGACCGTGCGTTCGCTCATAGCCGGCTCCTCATGACCATCAAGATGGTCACAAGGTACGGCGGGAGGTCGTCCTGTCAGTTGTCGTCGAGCTCGTCACTTGTGGCGATGTCCCAGACCCCTCGCTGAACGGCTCCACGACATCAATGTCGTGAGGCCTTGACTGGGGATTATGGCGGGGACCAGCGAGTGCTCTGTCAGTGTGAGCACTGTGTGAGCTTGATCTTGGTCCGGGAGGCCGTATCCCTCGCTCAGCCCCAAGAACATGCCCGCTGAGGTGCGGTTTGGCAGTGGGGCGGGTGGGGCTCGAACCCACGACCGAGAGATTATGAGGCGGAGAAACCCGGTCTCCTTTCGTGTCGTCTGATGACGTTTTTGCTCGTCAGGACGGCTGCAGTGTGACATGCGATGTCATCGAGAACCACGGCGTGTCGTCGAATCTGTGAGCATTTTGTGAGCGAGGCGTTGGCCTGTTTCTCGGTCAAACTCTCGTGAGCAGGCCAGCAGGCTGACCACGGCCTTCGCCGCACCCAGCGGGATGCCTGCCAGGGTGCAGCATGAAGCCGAGCCCCCGCTGCAGCGGGCCAACGAGGCCGCGATTGCCGGGCTGCGCACCCATGTCATCGCTCGTAATCGACGGTAGGGCCGGCGGCCCGCTGTGGAAAACGCGCGCCGCCGCTGCTCTCCGGCTGCCTACACGCCCTGCTTGTGTCCGTAGCGCTGCCGGGCGGCCTCGCCGGAAGTTCCGATGATCTTTCCGATGAAGGTCCACGAGCAGCCATGCACGCGGGCCTGCTCGATCGCCTCCCGCATGGACCGCTCGGCGTCGGAACGTGACACCACTGCCTCGCGCAGCGCGACGTACACAACCGGATCACGTTCGTCGCTCGCGACCGGCTCGTAGTCCTCGAAGCGCGCGGCCAGCTCCTGGGCGTGGTCGAGGATCTCCTGCACGGAACGCGGCATCGTCATCACCTCAGGAACTTCTCGCGTGCCCGCATGGCGTGCACGATCACTGGCATCCGCACGGCGTCGACGACGCCGATCTCGAAGATGATCGCCGCGTGGTTTGGCCCGATCAACATCGTAAAGCCCTCGTCCAAGTCGAACACACGTAACGGGTTCGCATAGGCGCGGAGCATGTCCACGTCACTGACCCGTGCCTACGGGCGCTCTCAGCGATGATCGGCTGCGAGGCCACCTCCACAGGGTAGGCCAACCTCGGTCCTCTGGCAAGTTAACTTGCCAGAGAGGGTGCCGCGGGAAGCTAGAGCTGCGCTCCCGAGAAGGGACGTTCCCGGGTGTTGCGAAACCGCTGGTAGCCGGCCATAGCCGAACTGCCTCACGGCGCGGCGGGCTACTCCGCGCCCAGGCGTCTGGTGGCGCGGACCGTCCCCTGTGAGGGGATCACGCCTCTCGGTCGGGGCATGGTGACACCCTTTACCGGACGGCTGGATGGCTGACGGCTCGCCTCGTCGACGGCAGCAATGGCCATGTTGGTGAACACCGACGGGTCGTGGTCGTCCCTGTCGGCCCGCGGCCCCGTGTCGTCCTCAAGCCTGCAGCCGCGACTGCCGCTACCGACCGGCGGCGCGATCGAGCATGACTCCGGCTGCGGCGAACTCGGCCATGACAGCGGCCGCCGATCGCTCATCGCGCAGGAGTCCGACGCCCTCACCGGCGTAGACGCACGCGACGTCAAAGTCGCCTTGTTGCCGAGCGGTCACCAGCTGCGCCGACGCCGCGTCGTCGCTCGCGAGCCCGTCCTCGCGCCCGACCCAGTGGTCGAAGTACGCGTTGCGCAGGGCCCGCCCGCCGTACTCCGGCGGCCAGGCCATGCGCTGACCTACGTCAAAGACACGTCCATACGCCGTGTCGGTGTCCTTCGCCGCGAGCAGCCGCTGACGAGCGCCTGCCGACGTGGCGGCCTCGGTGCAGGCAAGGAACGCGGTTCCGACCCACGCGCCAACCGATCCGGCGGCGAGCACCGCGGCAAGGCCGCGCGCCGTGCCGATACCACCGGCCGCGAGCACCGGGACCCGCACCGCGTCGAGGACGCTCTGCAGCAGCGGCAACGTGCTCACGTCGGCGCGCCCGTGACCGCCGCCCTCACCGCCGCGCGCGACGAGCAGATCGACACCAGCATGCTCGGCGGCCCAGGCCTCCTCCAGCGTACCGACCTGAGTCGCCACCACGATGCCCGCAGCTTGCAGCGGCTCGATCCACCGCTCGTAGGGCCCGTAGCTGAGCGACACCAGGGCTGGCGCCTCCGCAGCGACGACATCGACGAGCGCGTCATCCTGCACGAGGACCCAAGCGAGCAGGCCCACGCCGAAATCGCCCGCCTCCCGCGCGACGGCGCACTGCTTGCGCAACCAGTCCGCCCTGGACGTCGGCCCTACTCCGATCATGCCGAGCCCCCCAGCGGCGGATACCGCTGCGGCAAGTCGACCTGCACTGACGCCGGCCATAGGCGCCGCCACGACCGGCACAGTCAGACCGAACCGCTCGGTCAACCATGTGCGCACCGGCCTTCTCCTTCGGTTAGCTGCTGAGGATGCCACTCAACTGATAGTCGGCCTCCTCATGGCTCGGTAGCGGACACGGCCTGCCCAAGGCTTCAGGCGGTGCGGGTGAGGCGGTAGCGATGCAGCCGGCGGCCGGGGGCACGGGAGCTGGCCTTCACCTCGGCGACATGCAACACCTTCGTGGGGCTCATCCACCCCTGCGACGGCTTGACGCGACCGGGAACGACGAGGGGCCTTTCGCTACTGCGCGGTGTGTCATAGCGTGCGCAAACGTCACATCTAGGGCGGCCACCGTCGCCTGTCGAGACCGAGCCCTTACCTGGGGCGATCTGCGGAGGCTTCATGCCCACAACCATGTTTCGAACCCGACGGCGACCTGGGGCGGTGGTCGCCGCTGCCGTGTTCGGTGCCGCCGTTACTGTCAGCACGATCGGCACCTCGCAGGCTGCAAGCCCTTCGACGGCGGCCGTCGCCGCGTCGGTGTCGAACGCCCCGGCTAGCGGCTTCGGCAACTATCCAGCCCCGCAGAACCTAAGGGATGCCCACAACGCCGGTGAGCCTTCGATCGGGTACGACCGCAAGACCGGCAAGGCGCTTTACCAGTCGTCGCTGTCCACCTATCAGGTGGGGTTCACTGATTCGCGTTCAGGTACCACTGCCAGCTACGCGGACCGCAGCGCGACCGCGGCGACCGGTTGCCCGGTCGGGAGCACGATCAGCCTGGACCCGATCTTGGCCACCGACAAGGCGACGGGTCGCACCATCGAGTCGCAGCTGCTCGATGTGCGGGGGGCGGGCAGCCTGTCCTGCGTGACCGCTGATGACGGCCGGAGCTGGACGGTCAGTCAGGGTGGCGGCTTCAACTCTGGGGTCGACCACCAGACGCTTGGTTGGGGCCCGTACGCACCGGGCGGCGTGGCTGCGCTGCGTAGCTTCGGGAGCGAGCTGTACTACTGCTCGCAGGACATCGTAGATGCCTCCTGCTCCACCAGCAGCGACGGCGGTAAGACCTTCGGACCTGCCGTCCCGATGTACAACAGGACTCAGTGCGGTGGGCTGCACGGCCACGTCAAGGTCAGCCCGGACGGCACGGCGTACGTACCGAACAAGTCGTGCGGCGGCCACCCGGCAGTGGTGGTCTCGACCGACAACGGTCTGAGCTGGACGGTCCGACCGGTACTCGCCGCCATGTCCGGTAAGAGTGACCCCTCGGTCGGGATCGCTGATGATGGCACGGTCTACCTGGGTTGGAACGGCGCCAACAACCACGCCTTCACCAGCGTCTCCCACAACAAGGGTCTGACCTGGAGCACGCCGTTCGACGTCGGCACCCAGCTCGGCATCCAGAACATCGCTTTCCCGGCCGCTGTGGCCGGTGATGCCAACCGGGCAGCGGTGGCGTTCCTCGGCACCACCACCGGCGGCAACTCCCAGCAAACCGACGTGTTCAAGGGCGTCTGGCAGCTGTACGTCGCCTCGACCTTCGACGGCGGCCGGACCTGGACGACCTCGAACGCGACCGGCAACGACCCGGTGCAGCGCGGCTCGATCTGCACCGGCGGGACCACCTGCGGCAGTGACCGCAACCTGCTGGACTTCATCGACGCCACGATCGACCCGGCCGGCCGCGTCCTGGTCGGGTACGCCGACGGCTGCACCGCCGCCTGCGTGACCACAACGGCGCCGGTCGCCACCACCACCGGCTACCGCGATGCACTGGCGACCATCGCCCGGCAGAGCAGCGGACTGCGGATGTACGCCGCCGCTGATCCCAAGCCCGACCTGACGGTGGGCTGCATCGTGGCAAGCCGGGACAGCCGGCACGTTGAGCACGTCAGCGCGCTGCTCACCAACGCCGGTGCGGCGACCGCGACCGGCGCGGTGACCCGGTTCCTTAACGGCCGCACCTTGATCGGCAACGCCCCCGCAGTGACCCTGGCGCCGGGAGCCTCCATTCGGGTCAATGTCGTCTGGAGCGCGGTGAAGAAAGGCACGTATACCGTCACCGCCGTCGCGGACCCGAACAACCTGATCGCTGAGTCCCGAGAGAACAACAACACCAGCTCGGCCGTCGTTTCGGTGCGCTGAGCTTGCTCGGCCGTGCTGCCCTCGCCGCGCTGACCGTCGTCTCGGTCACCGCGTGCGGGGGCAGCGCTGCCTCTCCTAGCACACAACGTGCAGTGCCACCGTCGGTTGCCGGCCCGGTGATCGTTACGCCACCAGTCCCGCTCCCCTGCTCCGCCGCGGTCGGCCTGTCACTGCCTACCGGCTGGCCGGTTGCGGTCCCGCTACCCCCAGGCTTAGTCATCACCCGGACGGAACGACGCAGCGGCGACCTACTGATCGCCTACGGCCGCGCGCCGGGTGACTTCCACACCGTCGTGACATTCTTCAACACCCAGCTACCGAAGGCCGGCTTCCAACAGCTCAACGGCCAGCTCGACCACTTCGACGCTGAGTCCGACTTCACCGGGCCCGCCGCCCGCGGTCGGTGGAAGACAGAACTATCCCCGGACTGCGCCTCTTCGACCAGCGTGACGGTGCTCATATTACCAGTTCATTGATGGCCGCTGACTACACCCACCCAAGATCATGGAGCCGTACCTGGCAGCCGTCCCGTGTCACCGGCGATCCGGGATGCGGCCCTGGCCCAACAACAGGCAACAGCATCGTCGGACGCCTCCCTGGCCTGCAACTGAAGACGTACCAGGGGCTCCTGCCTGCGAGCGCCGGGTTGCGAACCCGCGGACGGACTGCGGTCGCCGCGATCTCGACCGGATCGTCAAGGTGCGGGCGCCATCGCAGATCGGTGGGCCATAGGAATCGCGTCCATCCCTGCTCAGCCCCAGCCCCCATTACCGCCACCGTCAAAGTCCCCACCTCCGTCGATGCCCCCGCCACCGTCGAAGTCCCCGCCATCCTCGAAGTCCCCGCGGTCATAGTCGCCGCCCCAGCCCCGTCCGCCACCAACGAGGTCCCCGAGCATCTCGGCCCCACTGCGAGGGCCTGGCCGTGAAGCTATGGGTGGTTGGAGACATGTCAGGCGGGCCTCCAAAGCGAAGGGACGACCGCGAGGAAGTGATGGCTCCCAAATGCCGGAGAACGCCGAGAGTCGGGTGCAGCTGGAGTCGCCGACCGGCGGCAGAAGCGGACGTTCCCGCGGCGCGTCTGGGCGCTCTGCTCTGGCCCGGCGCGCCCGCGTCGTCACCAGATGAGGGTGAGTCCGCGCAGGTGGCCGAACGCTGCGTCGCGGGTCACCAGGGCGGCTTGGTGGAGTAGTGACTGGGCGGCAAGCATCCGGTCGAACGGATCGGCATGGTCCCAGTCGAGGCTCCCCGCGCGGATCGCGTCGGCGGCGGAGATGTCGAGCGACTGCGCGCCGAGTCTCCTCGTGAGGGCATCGTGCTGGGCCAGCAGAATTTCGGCTTCCGGCCATTTTCCGGCGCGGTGCTTGATCGCCATCTCCCACATGGTCGCGGCGGAGACGAGCACGGCGTTGCTCGGTGCCTCTATCGCGATCCGGGCGCGGTCAGACAGTCGGTCGGGGTCGGTGAGCGCCCACACATAGGCGTGGGTATCCAACAGCAGGATCGTCACGACCAGTCAGCGAGTTCGGTGTCGTCGAGCGGATCGAAGCGCTCATCGGGCGAGGGCAGGTCGAGGAACCCCAGGACCCGAGCGGCGGGCGTGTTCACCGGCACGAGCCGGACCAGGGGCTTGCCGGCACGAGCCACGATGACATCCTCGCCCTTGATAGCCGCATCGAGCAGTTGCGACAGGTGCGCCTTAGCGTCCGCCACATTGTGTGTGGTCATGTTGGTCAGACTAACATGACCAGAGAGCCCTGCGCGAGACCCCACGGGCACCCGCACGGCGGCAGAAGCGGATGTTCGCGACGGCTCCGCCTCGCGGCCCGGCAAGCCCTTCTGGTATCGCCCACCCAGCTGGAGCCGGGATCTCCCGCAAGCCCGGCCGCATGGGGTAAGCGGCGCTATCCGCACCCGTGAAAGTCAGTGAACTTCAGCGTCGAAGGAAGGTGATCTCCCACGGTGTAGCAGGCCTTGATCACGCTGTGGCCTTGTGGCAGTAGCCCGAGACGAGTGTCGGTCTGAACGGGCCATGCGTCTTGCGCGCCCCCGGCTTGCAGCGGCCCGCGCACACCCTTATCCCAGCCATGACACTGATCGTCGAGGCAGTACACGACGCTGGCTGCCACCGACGTGTCGTTCGTGATCGTAGGGTTGGCAACGGGGTCGAGTTGCGCGCAGCCGGGCGTGAGCAACAAGACCATCAGGGGGCCGATCACCCGGCTACGCGACCTCCACACCGGAACATTGTGCAACGACAGCCACGAGCGTCCTGCCGAAGTGGCTCTACGTCAGCCGCCTGAGGTTCACGCCGCCGACGGCTACCCGGCTACCGTCTGCCCGGTGCCGGTGAGCAAGGAACCGGCACTACCCTTGCCCGCGTGCGCAGGGGGACGAAGCATCCACATATGGGTTACTGCCCCTCGTGTGGCCAAGATTGGCGGGAACACATCCCCCCGGCCGTCGAGCACGACGAGCCGTGCAGCGAGTGCGTCGACGAGATCCAGCACGACGAGCCTGCCGCTTCACTCGTCGCTTGCTCCCAGCGCCCAGATGGGTTCGCGAGCGACCCGTAACCGGGTTCAGCACAGGTCGGGCTGCTTCGCAGCAGGTCATCCGCCTAGACGTGTACCGCTGTAGCCACTCCCGCGAGAACTAGCGGAAGTACGACCACGGAGACTAGGGCTGGTCTTGGACGACGTGTCGTGCGCGCCCTTGCGCTTGGCGTCGCGGCCCTCGGCAGATGGGTCCGGATGAGGGCGGCCAGACGTGTGGCGCGTCGGTTGCCAGTGAACGCGCCGAGGAGCGAAGAGCCGTAGCCGAAGTGTGTCAGGATCTGGTCGTCGATTGTGCTGACCTCCAATCCGTTCTCGCCGCTGACCTTCGTCACCGTGGCCAAGGGAACCGTCGTGACGGTGACAAGCCGAACCAGAATCAGGTTGTCGTCGCCGACCTGCACAGACGTCGTTGCGCTCAAGCATCCGAAGGCAGCCAGAACACCGAAGAGCAGGCCATCTCCAACCGCCGCACATCGGCTGTTGTACGAACTCCCAGCCGTGAACACTGTGAAGAACAGCGACAAGAGGACGAGCGCGACACCAAGGCAGTTGACGACGACGCCGCCGTGTCCGAGCACCTTCTTGTCCTCTGGCACGGGTCAACAGTAAGTGCCGCTACACGCGGCAACCGGCGTTTGCCGCGGGCCGTTCGTGGAACGGCAATGCCGTATACAGGGACATCGTCCGGACGGCGCTGCTGCTGGACGCCAGCTACCTGGCACTGCTGGTGCCCATCGCGTACAAGCCGCCTTCGGTCAAACGCGGCATACCGGCGTACGACTACACGAGAGGCCTGCTCGACGCGATCTATGCCAGCCAGCGCCTGCAGCTGCCCTTCGAGGGCGTGCTCCTCGTCGGCTACTAGGAGCACGCCCTCGACGGCGGGACTGCGTGCGCTCCTACGCGGAGGCCTTCTTCAACTTGTTGCTACTCCCCTTCCCTAGCCGCCCGCCGAGCATCGTGCTGATGACCTGGTGGCACGAGTACAGGCCCATGGACGCGAGCGTTAGCGCCTCGGGCGACAGCAACTTGTCCTCAAACTGATCCTTGGTCCAGTCCTTCTGGCCCTGCAGCTCGTGCGCGTGCGCGACCTTGCTGACGAGCTCTGTGCCGTAGACGACCTCGATGACCTTGGTGACGTCGGTCTCGTAGTGAGGCGGGTACTCCGCCCACCAGTGCTGAAAGATTTCCTGGAACGCCGGGAACTCACGGTTGATCAGGAGTTCGGGACGCCCGGTGGCTGCGGACTTCTTCACCCAGACCGCGGCGCGTCCCACCTCACCGACTTCGTCGGCGCTGACCCACTTGAAGGGCGGCAGCCCCTCTTTCACTTCACGCTGTTCCGCTTCCGTGCCGCCAGGGCTCGGCTTGCGTGCGCGACTAGGACTTCCGGCGAGGCCCCCGCCACCACCGCCACCAGATGACTTCTTGGCGGCCTTCGGGAGTGGTCCCTTAGGAACGCCTCCCGGGTCCACCAGATTCGCCCGAAACTTGCCACCGGGCTTGGCGACAAGGCGCATGCGGCGGAAGCGTGACTTGAACTTCGCGGCGATGCTCTCCAGCCACTCGCCGCTCTCCGGGTCCTGCTCCTCCGGGTTACCAGACGAGGTGATCGCCTTTCGGATGGCCGGGGGCAACAGGTCGACGAACTCCTCGCCCCAAGCATCCATGGGCAGTTCCTTCGCCCCGCTCCAGTAAAGCGAGGAGCGAGCTGCGTGCGGGTAGGCGCCGTGGACACCGGCGTCCCGGTCCTCAGCTGGCGGCTCAAGGATGAGCGTCAGCCGGCTTCGGACTTCCGGCCGCACGATGCCGAACCGCCGGTAGGTGAAGGGGTGGTCCGCAACGTGGTACAGCTCGTTGTCATAGAGGACGCCGATGTACCCGTTGCGGCGCGCGTAGGAGTGGATCATCTTCCGCTCCTTCTTGTCGTGCCACAGATACCAGTGCACCTTCGTGCCATCACGGAGCTCGACCGTGTCTGCGTCCGGGTGCTTGTAGTCGCCGTCGTCGAGCCAGTGGAGCGCGCCTCGAACCTTCCGGATGTTGACGCGACGATCCGGAACTTGCTGCTGCCCGTACGCCTCTTCGGCACTCCTGGGCCAATCGCTCTGCTTCTGGGTCCGAAGCTCGTGCACCTCAACTTGGACAGGCAGATTCCAGAAGCGCTCATTGACGTACTTCGAGATTCCCTTGATGTCACCGTTGGCGTCTAGGGCTCCACCCTCACCGGTGCACAAGAAGGTGGTCTCATGGCCAGTCAAGCCCAGAGCCACGACGACCGTCCCGTGGTCGTCGTCAAGGAAGGCCTGCTTGATGCCGCCCACCGTGACACCGAGGCCTAGCGCGAGCTCGTCATCTTGCACATCGAGGTCCAGCACCTCTTCATAGACGATCAAGCCGTCCTCGTCCTCCACCTCCCACCGGTGCAGGCCGTACTCGCCATGCGCCCCCATCGACTTCTCGTACTCAAGCCGGACCGCAACAGTGGAACCGTTCTGGCGCGAGGCGACGATCATGCCCTCGTGGTTCCAGGGCAACATCGACGTCTTGGCGCCCATGCCGAAGTTCTCGTGCACGTCCCCGATGGGCTTCCCGCCACCACCGAAGGTGTTGAGAAAGTCCGGAAGTTGCTCTTCCGACATGCCGATGCCGTCGTCGGCCACGAGGAAGCGGAAGACTCCCATCGTGGCGACGCCGTCCCACTCGGGGCGGAAGACCACGCGTGTGGCGCCCGCCTCCATGGCGTTGCGCAACAGCTCGCGGACGTACTGGTACTTGGCAGACTCGCGGCCCGTCCGATCAACGATCGGCTTGAGCGCACCGGCCTGCATAGGCGTAAGCGCCATGCGGGTACTCCCTCCCAAGAGCCGGAGCCCTTGGACGAATGTCCCCAAGGAGAGGCCCCCCTTGGAGTACAGGGGCACACAGTATGCGACGAGGCCGTGATTCGAGTCACAATACACGCGCGTCCCGCTTCCGCACCGAGGGGGAACGGAGGGGCGGACACTTGGTCGGCGCCCTGTACCGACCAGCGCGCCTCGTGAACGCGCTGGTCGGAGGGGGTGGGGCGGGTGGGGCTCGAACCCACGACCGAGAGATTATGAGTCTCCTGCTCTGACCGGCTGAGCTACCGCCCCGCCATGAGCCTAGAACTGCGCGGCTGTGGAAGGCTGCACGCTGTGCGAGTCCTCGTCACCGGTGGAGCCGGCTTCATCGGAGCGGCGGTCGTCTCTGCCGTGCTCGACGCTGGTCACGACGTCCGGGTCCTCGATGCTCTGCTCCCCGAAGTGCATGCCGCGGGCTGGCCCGCCCACCTCGACCCCCGGGCTGAACGCGTCCACGCCGACGTCCGCACGATGCCGGACGACCTGCTCGACGGGATCGACGCCGTGAGTCACCAGGCTGCGATGGTCGGCCTGGGTGTCGATCTCGACGATCTTCCGTCGTACGTCGGGCACAACGAACTCGGCACGGCCGTCCTGCTCGCCGCCATGGCTCGTCGAGGGGTGCAGCGCCTCGTCCTGGCCAGCTCGATGGTGGTGTACGGCGAAGGCCGGTACACCTGCTCGGAGCACGGCGTCGTGCGGCCGGGACCCCGCACCAGCAGGGATCTGGACGCCGGCCGGTTCGAGCCCCCCTGCCCGTCCTGCGGCCGGCAGCTCCAGACCGCCGACGTACCGGAGGACGCGCCGCTGGACCCGCGCAACGTCTACGCCGCCACCAAGACCGCGCAGGAGCACCTGTCGTCCTCGTGGGCCCGGGCCTGCAGCGGGACGGTGGTGGCACTGAGGTACCACAACGTCTACGGCCCGCACATGCCGCAAGGCACGCCCTACGCCGGGGTCGCCTCGCTGTTCCGCAGCGCCCTCGAGCGAGGTGCCGCGCCGCGGGTGTTCGAGGACGGGGGGCAGCGGCGGGACTTCGTGCACGTGCGCGACGTCGCCCACGCCAACCTGCTCGCCCTGGGCCGCGACCTTGCACCGGGCACCCTGCGAGCCGTCAACATCGCCAGCGGCATACCCCACACGGTCGGCGACATGGCCGCCGAGCTGTCCCGTGCCGCCGGCGGCCCACCGCCGGTCGTCACGGGCGAGTACCGGCTGGGCGACGTCCGGCATGTCGTCGCCTCCCCCGACCGGGCGACCGACGAGCTCGGCTTCCGGGCCGCTACCAGCTTCGAGGACGGTGTCCGGGAGTTCGCCACCGCGCCGCTGCGGGAGCCAGTCGGTGCCTGACGTCGTCCTGCCCTGCCTCGACGAGGCCGCGGCCCTGCCCTGGGTGTTGTCCCGCTTGCCGATGGGCTACCGGGCGATCGTGGCCGACAACGGCTCGACCGACGGCTCCGGCGAGATAGCCTCCCAGTACGGCGCTCTCGTCGTGCCGGCCAGTCCGAGGGGGTTCGGCTCGGCCTGCGCGGCTGGGCTGGCCGCCTGCACCGACGACGTCATCTGCTTCCTGGACGCCGACGGCTCGCTGGACCCGCGGCAGCTGCCGCGGGTCGTCGAGCCGCTGCTCGACGGCGCTGACCTGGTCCTCGGTCGGCGCCGGCCGACGACCCGCGGCGCCTGGCCGCTGCACGCCCGGCTGGGCAACGTGGAGGTGGCCCGGCGGGTGCGCCGGCTGACGGGCTACGACGTGCACGACCTCGGTCCGATGCGGGCTGTGCGACGTCAGGCCCTGGTCGAGCTGGACCTGCAGGACCGACGGTCGGGCTACCCGCTCGAGATGGTGGTCGCCGGCTGGCGGGCCGGCTGGTCGCTGGTCGAGGTCGACGTCGACTACCTGCCGCGCACCGGCCGGTCCAAGGTGACCGGGACGGTTGGCGGCACGATCCGTGCGGTCCAGGACATGAGCCGGGTTCTGGCGCAGCGCTGAGCAGCGGCGCGCCAGCAGACGCAGTGCCGCGGTAGCGGTGCCACCGGGCACACCGGACAGCGACCTCACAGGCCGGCCTCAGGACCCGTAAAGGTCCTCGACGCGATGCTGCTGACATGACCGCAGCGGCGCTCCACTCCAGCAGCCTCGCGAGCGGCCGGCCCGCGGTGCGCCGTACGCCCGCGTGGTGGCGGGAGGCCAGCGTGGTCGCGGCCTGGGGCAGCCTGCTCGTCGTCGTCGCTCTGTGGGTCCAGGGTCGCGGCCTGCAGGACCTGGGCGGGGTGGCCGGTGGGCTGACCTCCATCGGCCGGCTGACCGGGCTGCTGAGCGCCGACCTGTTGCTGCTGCAGGTCCTGCTGATGGCGCGGCTGCCGTGGGTCGAACGGTCCTGGGGGCACGACGCGCTCACCCGCAAGCACCGGCTCGTCGGCTTGGCGTCGTTCGACTTGCTGCTCGGGCACGTCGTGCTGATCACCCTTGGTTACGCCGCCCTCGACCCTCAACGCGGGCTGCTCGGCGAGGCGGTGCACCTCGTCCTGGACTACCCGGGCATGCTGCTCGCCACGGCCGGCACGCTGGCGCTGGTCATGGTCGTCGTCACCAGCATCCGGGTGGCCCGGCGGCGGCTGCGCTACGAGTCGTGGCACCTGCTGCACCTCTACGCCTACGTCGGGGTGGGCCTGGCCCTGCCGCACCAGCTGTGGACTGGCAGCGACTTCGCCGGACGGACCCTCGCAAGCGTCTACTGGTGGGCGGCGTGGGGTGTGACGGCAACCGCCGTCGTCGCCTGCCGCCTCGGCCTGCCCGCCTGGCGTTCCTGGCGGCACCGACTGGTCGTCGACCGCGTCGTCCCGGAGGCACCGGGCGTCGTGTCGGTGCACCTGTCCGGCCGGCACCTCGATCGGCTGCCGGTGCGGGCCGGCCAGTTCTTCGTGTTCCGCTTCCGGGACGGCGCGGGCTGGACCCGAGGTAACCCCTACTCGCTGTCCGCATCCCCGGACGGCCGGACCCTGCGCATCACCGCCCGCGACCTCGGTGACGGCAGCAGCCGGCTGGCTCAGCTACGGCCGGGCATCCGGGTCCTGGTCGAGGGTCCGTACGGCCGGCTCACCGCTGACGCGCGCACCCGGTCGCGGATGGCGGTGCTCACCGCCGGCATCGGCATCACCCCCGGGCTGGCGATGCTGTCCGAGGCGTCCCCGGGTGAGGCGGTGCTCGTGCACCGCACCAGCGCCGCCGACGACCCGCTGTTCGCCCGCGAGCTCGGCGAGCTGAGCGAGCGCGGCGTACGCGTCGTGCCAGTGCCGGGACGCCGCATGACCGGACGCACCTCCTGGCTGCCGCGCGAAGCTGCACACCTTGATGACGCGACCGCCCTGCGGCGGCTGGTTCCCGATCTCGCCGAGCGCGACGTCTACGTCTGCGGCGGAGCGGTCTGGGCGAACGCGGCTGCGGCCGCCGCCCGAGCGGCCGGCGTCCCAGCCGGGCAGCTGCACATCGAGCGGTTCTCGTGGTGAGCCGGCGATGAGGCGGATCGTGCTGTGGCTGTGCGGCACGACCTCCGCCGTCGTCCTGCTGTTCAGCTACCACACGTCGACGCAGGGCTCGGGCGGCGGGCGGCCGACGGCGGCGGCCGGCATCGTCAGCGGCACGGCCGCTTCGCCCGAGCCGGCGGGCAGCCCCGACCCGGCGAGCCCCGCCCCTCGGGCCGTGAGGCCGAAGCGCTCGACCACCGCCTCCCGCACCAGCACGGTCGTGGTCAACGGCCGGGCCGTCTCGACGGACTACGGCGACGTGCAGGTCCAGATCACCGTCAACGGCAGGCGGATCACCGCGGCGCGGGCGATCAGCTACCCGACCGGCGGTCGTGACAGCGAGATCAACGACGCCGCCGTACCCCTGCTGGGACAGGAGACGCTGGCCGCACAGAGCGCGCAGATCGACACCGTGTCCGGCGCGACGTACACCTCCGAGGGCTATCGGACATCCCTGCAGTCGGCCCTGGACGCCGCGCACCTGTGAGGCGCACCCTCGTCGAGCAGGTGATGGGCCTGCCGGTGAGCATCCTGCTGCGCGGCCCGACCGCCCGGGAGCCGCGCCACGAGGCCGCGGTGCAGCGCGTGTACGACGAGCTGCGGGCCGTCGAGGCGGTCTTCAGCACCTGGCGGCCCGACAGCGAGGTGAGTCGGCTGAACGCCGGCGAGCTCGACCTGGCCGGCTGCTCCCCCGAGGTCCGGGACGTGGCCGACCTGTGCGAGCTGGCCAGGGTCGACACAGCGGGCTGCTTCGACGCCCACCGGCCGGACGGCACCTGGGACCCGTCCGGGTTGGTGAAGGGTTGGGCCGTCGAGCGGGCCTGTGGGCACCTCGCCGGGCTGCCCCTGGACTGGTGTGTCAACGCCGGCGGCGACGTGCAGGCGGCCAGCCGCACCGGCGAGCCGTTCGGCGTCGGGATCGCCGACCCGCGCGACCCGGCCGGCGTCCTGGCCGTCGTCCCACTGACAACGGGAGCGCTGGCGACGTCCGGGACAGCCACCCGGGGCGCGCATTTGTGGGATCCACGCCCGGGCCGGTCCGCCGCGGGCCTGCTCTCGGTGACCGTCCTCGGCGCGTCGCTCACCGAGGTCGACGTCCTGGCCACTGCCGCCTTCATCGGCGGGCTCGACCTGCTTGCCAGGCCCGCCGGACGCTTGGTGCCGGCCGAGGCCGCCGGGCTGGCGGTCCATCTCGACGGGCGAATCGTGACCACGGCCAACTGGCCCATCGGAACCCTCAAGAAGCCAGTGCAGAATGCCGAAGGGTGAGCATGGCTGATTACTGCCAAGCCCCTGCCTCCGCCGTCATGCAGCTGCTGGCGGCGAGGATCCCGCTGTCACTGCTGTGCGACCTGGTCGATCCGGACGGCATGCGCACCGGGCTGGCCGGCGAGCTGCTGGCCGGCGACGTCGTCCTCGCGCCCGCCCCGCCGCGGCCGGTCGAGCACCGACTCACCGCCTGAGCCCACGACGACCGGCTTCTCGAGTGCGGACCGCGCGCGCAGGAGCACGACGTACAGCAGGAGCAGGGCGGCCGCCCGCCCCCAGACCCCGATCACGACGGCCTGGTAGGTGAGGCCGTGCTCGATGCCGCGGGACAGGTCGAAGAACCACCGGAACAGCCCCACGTAGAACACTGCGTCCAGCGCCAGGTACGCGGCGAACCACCCCCACCGCAGGCGCACCAGGCAGAAGAACGGCAGCAGCCACAGGGCGTACTGCGGGCTGTGCGCCTTGCCGGTGACCATGAAGGCCACGAGCAGCGCACCGCACACCTGCACGAACGGGAACGCGCCTTCCCGACGAGCCCGAACCCAGCCGACCGCGCAGGCCACCAGCGTGGCGATCAGCAGCACGACCGGGATGATCTCGTTCAGCTGCCCGGTGCTCAGCGACGGCAGCCCCCAGAACCAGATGCTGTTGCTGGTGATGTCGGCCGCCCGTTCCTGCTGGAAGGCGTACGGCGCCCACCAGCCGCGCGGACTCACCTGCAGGAACGGCCCGTTGACCGCCAAGGCGACACCCGCGCAGGCCACCATCGAGCGGACGGCGCCCCGGCGGTCACCGGCAGCGATCCGGTCGAGCAGCAGCGGCAGGACGAACAGCACCGGCCAGAACTTCAGCGACGCACCTACCGCCAACCAGCAGCCGGCCCAGGCCCAGCGCTGCCGCCACCAGGCGTGGAACGCCGCTACGGCCGCGCACACCACCAGCAGGTCCCAGTTGTGGAAGGAGTACCAGACCAACGGCGGCGCCAGGGCGTAGAGCAACGCGCGGGCCTGCACCATGCGGGTCAGCAGCACGGTCGTGGCCAGACTGAAGGGCGCCAGCAGCAGCGCGGTCCACTGCAGGTAGCTGCCGGCGCCGCGGGCGACCAGCGCCGGCAGCCAGGCGAAAAGGCCGGTCAGCACGGGGTACTCCAGCGCCCCGTTGACCAACCGGTGGTCGACGAGCGCCCCGTGCACGTAGGGGAAGGGGTGGGCGGCCATCGCCCGCGCGAGGTACAGCACCTGGATGTCGTTGCTGCACAGCAGCCGATCCCGGTCCGCGTCGTAGTCCGGGATGCACTGGGCCTTGAGCAGGTAGCCCAGCAGCGTCATGACGGCGCAGCCGAGCAGGGCACCCACCAGCAGGCGATGCCGTCCGAGCTTCACACTCTGGACGCTAGTCGTCCTGCCGCTGCCGGTGGGGTCACAGCTCTCGTGCCGCGTACGCCCAGAAAGCGCCGTAAGAGAGTCCCGCCGTGCTGACGGCAGCACCCACCGGGCGGCCCGCCACGTACCCCTGCCCCGTCCCTGCACCTCGTTCTCAGTTGCCTCAAAGTTGCAGCACGTCCCACGCCGGTCGTAGGTTGTTGGCGAACCGGCTCGCAGCCGAGCTGCCCGTCAGCCGTGACCCGCCTTGGAGACCCATGACGACCGTCGACACCCCCGATCTCGCGCAGGACAAGCCCAAGCGGTTGATCCACTTCGATCGTGAGGAGAAGATCCGTCTCGCGCTGCTGTTCGGGGCCGTTGCAGCACTGCACATCATCGGGTTCGGGCTGTTCCAGCACTACAACGGCCAGGCGAAGTACCACCAGATCTCCGACGGGAAGGGAAAGCTGCTCTACGCCGGGGCCGCATCGCTGGCGTACGTCTTCGGGCTGAGGCACGCCTTTGACGCCGACCACATCGCCGCCATCGACGACACCACCCGACTCCTTCTCCAGAAGGGCAAGAAGCCGCTCGGCGTCGGCTTCTTCTTCTCGCTCGGGCACTCCACGGTGGTGTTCGGGTTGTCGTTCGGCATCGCCCTGGCCGCCAAAGCCGCCACCAAGTTCCAGCACTCCTTCGAGGGCATCGGCGGCGTCATCGGCGCCAGCGTGTCAGGACTGTTCCTCTACATCGTGGCCGGCTTCAACTTCGTGATCCTGGTGGGCATCCTCAAGACGTTCAAGGAGATGAAGCGCGGCCAGTACACCCCCGAGCAGCTCGACGAGCTCCTCGCGCAGCGCGGCCTGATGAACCGCATCTTCAAGGGCAAGTACAACAAGTTCATCAACCACAGCTGGCAGATGTACCCGGTCGGCTTCCTGTTCGGCCTCGGCTTCGACACTGCCACCGAGGTCGGCTTCTTGGCGCTGTCCGCAACCGCCGCGACCGGCGCCGTCGCAGGCGGGGTCAGCCTTCCGCCGTTGGCCATCATCGCGCTGCCGATCATCTTCGCGTCCGGCATGTCGATGATGGACACCTTTGACGGGGTGTTCATGTCCAAGGCTTACTCATGGGCCTTCACCAACCCGCTGCGCAAGATCTTCTACAACATCTCGACGACCGGCCTGAGCATCTTCGTCGCCTTTGTCATCGGCACAATCGAGCTCATCGGCGTCATCTCCAGCAAGGCCCACTTCGACGACGTGCAGCCGTGGAAGTACATCGCCAACATCGACCTGGGCAAGATCGGCTATCCGATCGTCGCGGTCTTCCTCATCACCTGGCTGGGCAGCGTCGCGATCTGGAAGTTCGGGCACTACGAGCAGAAGTACAGCGACCGGCTGCGCAGCACCGACGGCCCAGCCACTGTCGACTGACCTGACCCGGCCAGCAGTGGACGCCCCGCCCTCACCGCGTCCGAGGGCGGTGGTGAGTCACGACGTCTGGACCAAGGTCATGCCCGGCTCCGGCGAGGCGGAGCTGTACGTCGTCGCCGTACGCCCCGACTGGACCGGACGCGGCGTGGCCCGGGTCCTGGTCCAGGAGGCACTGCGAGTCCTGACGGACTGCGGACTGCAGGTGGCCTCGCTGTACGTCGACTCCGACAACGCCGCCGCCTTGGCTCTGTACGCCGCGGCCGGCTTCGTCACCCATCACGAGGACCGCTGCTTCGAGGTGGCCGTTCCCTGAGCTGCGATCCCATGCCACAAGGAGCACCGTGGTGGTGCGGGCAAGTGAGTCGGTGAGCGCAGAACCGCACGGGCGGCCGGCTTATCCCAGTTCCAAGCGGGTAGCGGCCGACGATGGAGCCGCTGCCGGAGGTCCAGGACGTAGCCAGGCGGCTCGCGGCCCTCAGCCTCGAGACCGTTGACCTGCTCGAAGCTCTCGGACGGGTGACCGACATCGCGCTGCGACTGCTGCCCTCTTGCGTCGGGGTGAGCATCACCGTCCTGGTTGACGGCGATCCGTTCACGGTCACCGCGACCAGCGAGGCCATGGCGACGGTGGATGCCTCGCAGTACCTCCTCGACGGCCCCTGCGTGGAGGGTGCCCGCAGCGGTGAGCCGGTGCTGGTGGGTGACGTGCTGGATGAGGGGAGGTGGCAAGCGTTCGCCCAGACGGCCGCCGCCCAGGGAATCCGGTCGTCGTTGTCGATCCCCTTCAGATCCCCGGACGGGACCCTCCCTGGGTGCCTGACCTGTACGCCGGCGAGCCCGGTGCCTTCTCTGGGCAGGCGGAGGTCGTGGCTGGCATATTCGGGGCTCGCCTCGAGGACCTCGTGACCAATGCCGACCTGTCGTTCATGACCCGCCACCTCGCCAGTGAGCTGCCCCAGCGACTCCTCGACCACGGCAAGGTCAGCGAGGCGGTCGAGATCCTGGTGCTGAACCTCGGGATGAGCAGCCTGGAAGCCCGCGAGCGTCTGGAGTACGCCGCCTCACGAGCCGGGGATCACAGTCGTCCGAGCCGCCGACATGGTCGTCATCCTCGGCACCTGAGGCCGCCAGTGGGTCGGGACCAGCATCCCGTCAGCGGTAGACACCCGGAGGTCCAACGGGCAGCATTACTGGTTGCGTCACCAGCCACATCTGGCCTTCGTGCCGTGGGTGGCGCAGCTTCTCCCCACGACCCATTCCGTGGAGCGCCTGCCATGACCCAAGTCGGTCTGCTCACCCGTCCGGCTGGCGGTTGGCAGCCGCGCACCGCGGCGGACCTCATCTGCGCCCAGTTGCGGGGTATCGCGGTTTTTCATGGCACTCAGCAAGTGCAGCCGGGAACCCAGGGTCCGCACAGCACTCGCGAGCAGCGGCTGGACGAGGCGCGGCGCCAGGACATCGCGGACCGTGAGCGCCGGGCACTGCTTGCCATGGCCGAGGCCGCCCAGCATGAGGTGTACCCGTTGGACCTCCATGCGGCGCCGCGCGCCGTCCTGGCCCACCGCAACGCGTGGCTGCGGGAGAAGCTGACCCTTGCCCTGCGTGAGCTGGGAGTCAGCGTCGCCGCAAGCACGGACGATGGCGCCGAGGCCTCTGCTGCGATCGCCTTCGAGCAGCCCGAGATCGTGTTCGTCGAAGACCTGCTACCTGGCCTACGAGGCATCGAGGTGATCGCCCGAGCTGTCACCTGCGCCCCCGAGGCTCTCATCGCGGCCGCGGGCATGGATCAGGACAGCATGCGAGGCCTCTCCGGCGCCGGCGCCCGCGCGGTGTTCTCCCGGCGCATCCCCCCGACCGAGGTGGCCGATGAGCTCGTCTGGTGTCTGCACCACCAGGATGTCGTGCTCTCCCGGATCTGAGGCCCAGCGCATGCCGTCTTCACCTCGTCGGCAGCACACCTCAGCAGCGCCGCCGACGTCGAGGCGGACCTCCTGCTGGCCCGGACCGCCGCAGGAGCCCGCCGCCCGGGAGCAGACCAGCCGCCTCCCCAGCCGCCGCGAGCCCCGCCGCCGGGCCGTAGAGGGTGAGGATCAGGTGCCCACACTCATCGACGAGGTGGTCTTGGCGACGCGGAGCGTGTGGTGGAAGCGGGCCGGCCGGCCCAAGTCGTGAACCAGCGCAGCGAAGCTAAGGGTGATCGCTCCCATCGCCGTGATCCTCGACGAGCGGTGCAGAGCCGGACGGTCTGTGAGATCGGCCCCGGCCCCGAGGAGCGAGGACCCCGCAGCGAGGCCGCCGACGAAGAAGTAGGCGGGGATGTCGGCCGATCAGGGGGACGTGAACGCGCCTCGGGCACCATCGCCTGCTCGCCGCGACCGACCCGCCGCCTTCTTCCGCCGCCGAACGGGTGCGCCACGGTCGCCGTCACCGCCGCCCCCATGAGGAACAACGCGACCGTTCCTGGGGGGTAGCGCGGACCGGCCGAACGCTGCGCCCTGCTTCCTTCGGCCCTGGACGCCACGATGGTGGAGTCGACGTCGATCGTCAGCGGCGCCCCGAGGTCGGCCGGTCCGGCGCCGCAGGTCCACATCCGGGCAGCAGCTCACGGCTGATCGCGTCGTACTGACGGACGTCGGACCATTTGTGCGCCCGCAGCCACGACCGACCGTCGACGGCACAGCTCGCGACCTGTGCTGAGACCTGGCAGGTCCTGATGTGCCGGTCTGCGCGGCGGGTCCGCCGGCGCTGCACGCGGAGCAGCGCCATTCCTGACCGAGACGATCAGCCGGGTCCGCGGTGCCGGCGCGACCAGGCAGCGGACGGTGCGGGTCGACAGGGCGTTCTGCGCAAAGACCGTCAGCGCGACCGCGGCGCAGTTCGACCGAGGAGTAACGCCGCCCTTCGTACCGCCCGTGCTCGAAGGGATCTGGTCCGCATCAGCGGCGGCGCAGGGTCACCAAAGCTTCCCGGGCCTCGGGCAAGACCGTCGGTAGGCTGACCAGGCTGGCGAGCGCCGCGGCGGTGCACCAGGTGCAGATCTTGCGGTGCTTGGTGACCTGCTCGGCGAACAGGTAGCCCGAGGACAGCACGTCAGCGCTCACCTTGGCCGCGGCGAGCAGCGGGATCCAGGGGTGACGGGTCGACCGGTCCGCCGCACCCATGCCGATCAGGGCGAGTGTCCCGGCGTACGACGCCAGGCCGAGCGCGGAGTCCGGAGTGCCAAACAGGACGTACGCCTCACCGGAGGCGTCCACCGCGTCGGCGTCGACGCCCGGCAGCGGGAGTTCCGGGACGCGGCGCAGCAGACCGAGTTGGTAGGTCTCCACCAGGGCGAGGGCGGCCACGGCGACCAGGTTGAGAGCTCCCGCGCGCCGGCGCCGGCGCAGAGCAGGCGAGTCATGCCGGCGCAAATCGTCGCTCACCTGCTCGGCCGCCTCGGACGAGGAGCGCCCGATTCCCGAGTGCGTGGGACGTACCGAGGCGGCCGGAGGACCGGCGGGTCGGGAACGCAGGGGCAGCGACATGGCACCTCACAGCAGCAGGAAGCGGATCGAGGCAGACATGCCCTCGGAAGGGGAGGCGCGAACCGCAGGACTCAGTCTAGATGCCCCGACCGGTGTGAGCGGCGAACTCTGCGGCCCTGTTGATTTTGCTGCTGGTGGTCTACAGATCGCGCGGCCTGACTCCCCCCACCCGCCGAGTCAACGAAAGTCTGGGCAGTCCCTGGTGGTTCAGGGCTTGCTGTCGGCCTCCAACCGGATCCTGGCCCGGTGTTCCCTGCGGAAGCCGGCCCGCAGCGCCTCGGCAGCAGCAGGCCAGCCAAGCTCCATGAGGACACCCGAGATCCGTTCGCCGGCGGCTCGCAGCATCGGCGCCCAGGCCCCCGCGGCTATCAGCGGCGCCGCCTCCTGCAAGGCCTCGGGCACGCGTCTCCGGTCGGGTGAGGCCAGCCGGGGCAGCGACAGCGCCAGCGCGTCCAGCACCCTCGCCGCGGTTTGCTGCTGTTGCGACTCGTGCGATGCCGCCAGCAGGCCGAGCAGACAGTCCACAGTCTGCTCACTCGTCCGGTCGGTAGCTGACAGCCAACGCGTCCAGGTAATCCTCGGGCTCTGCAGACCACCGGCACAGCAGATCGCGCAACGCATTGAGGCTCTGCCCGGCCACATCCGGGCTCTGCTTGGAGGTTGAACCGGAGGTCACCCGATACTGGCCAGCTCCTCCACGGAGGCGACCGGGTCCACCACGACGACGTGCTGCCCCAGCCTCACCGGGAACAACCTCGGCGTCATCCAGGCCAGTGAGCGCGGCGCTCATTGCGCCCGCGAGCACCCCGTTGACGTAGCCGATTTGAAGGCTCAACCCGTCAGCTGCGGTGGCCCCGTCAGCCGCGGGGCGCGGCGGGCGCGACACACTAGCTCGAGCTCGCGCTCCCGGGCGTTCAGCGCCCGAGTCTTGATCGCCAGGATCACCCGGATCGGCCGCATCTGGCTGAGTAAACCAGCCTCAGCAAGATGAGCTGGGAGACGATCATCAGCAGGGGCCCTCGGTGTCACGAGCCCGCGCTTCACGGACCGTGTCGCGGAAGCCGAAGAACTCCTTGTCAGCCCGGACCGCACACCAAGGCTCGCCGAGGCGGACCGGGAGCTCCTGGTTAGCACGCTGCGGACCCTGCGACGAGCGGTCGCCGATCGAGGTGCGGTCGAGCAGCTGATCCACGGCGAGCCGCACCCAGGCAACCTGCTCAGTACGCGTGACGGACCGGTCTTCGTAGATCTCGAGACGTGTTGCCGAGGACCCGTCGAGTTCGACCTTGCTCATGTTCCCGAAGTGGTCGGCGCGGGCTATCCGGACGTCGAACAAGAGTTGCTCGACCACTGCCGCGGGCTCGTTCTCGCGATGGTCGCCGCGTGGCGCTGGGATGCCGATGATCAATTCCCGAACAGGGACCGGGCAGCGCGCGAGTTCCTCGAAACCGTGCGTCAGGGACCACCATGGGCGGCGCTCGACGCGGTGCTGCCCCGGAGTACGTGATGGAAGGTCCTCGGTGATCGCCGATTTCCGCGGCAGCGTCGCGAATCGTCCAGACGAGCCCGCCGTGGGCTGCGGTGCTGGCGCGGAGGTGCCGTCTTGCTGGGCCTCGCCTCGTTCTTGCTGCGGCTCGTCGCCGCGGTCGTGCAGGCCTGGCAGGACGGGCCCAGCGGGCTCAGTCGCCTCTGAGGGTGAACTGCGGCATGAGTGATGCCTCCTGCTCCGCGGCGCACCCGCTGGGAAGTCGCGAGAACGCCGACCAGGCGGTGTGACGGGGGACGTTCTCGTGTGTTGCTCAACAAGCTTCACCGGCACTGTCGCTTGCGTGGCTGGGCATCATCGGGACGTGGACCTCTAGGGCCCTGTCGGACGTCTCCTCGTCCCGCACGGTGACACTGGGTGGTTCATCTGAGAGCCTCCTTCAGCAAGAGTTGCCGGGCGGTGGGTCGTTGTGCGGTTCAGAGCGGGCGGAGCCCCCATGACAGGTCCACCGCCTCGCCGGGCTGCAGGACCGCGAGGTCGGTGCCGGTCTGGAAGGCGTTGGGGGGTGCGGTCATGGGCTCAACGCCCAGGCCGCGGCGTCGCCGTTCGAGGACGAGGGTATCGCCGGTGAAGATCTCCAGGTACGGGTAACCGGGGCCGGCCCACAACTGCGCGCCGGTGCCGTCGGCTCGGCGGAGATCGACGGTGGCGCGCCCTTCGGGGTCGCGGCGCAGGTCGGTGTACGACTGGTCGATGTGCAGCTGACCGATCGCGCGCGGCTGGCGGAAGTCGTGTGTCGTGCCGTCCACTGGGACCGTTCCGGTCGGGATGCCGCGCTGGTCGGTCGGCAGCCAGGTGTCACCGGGAACGACCAGCTCGCAGTCGTCGATGACTCCTGCTCCCGCGGACAGGTAGGGATGGGCGCCCGCGGCGAAAGGGCACGCCTCAGGTCCGGTGTTGCGGGCGGTGGTGCGCACGGTCAACCCGCCTTCGCCGAGGGAGTAGCGAATATCGCAGCGCAGCAGGAAGGGCCATCCGGGTTGGCTGCGCAGGTGGTGCCGGAGGTGCACGCTGGTGTCGGTGAGCTCAAGGAGCTCCCAGTTGGCCCACCGGGTGAGGCCGTGGATGGCGTTGTGCTTGTCAGGCTCGGTCAACGGGAGCTGCTGGCTCTGCTGGGCCCACGCGTACGTCCCGTCGGCGATCCGGTTCGGCCAGGGCAGCAGCGACTGCCCTCTGGCGCCGTCACACATCTGGTCCACCCCGAACCCGTCCAGTACGGCGACCCCGCCGCACGAGTAGCTGCGGATCCCCGCCCCGACCTCGGTGATCACCGCGTCGTGCTCACCGTGCTTGAGCTGGAACTGCTGGCCTGACGGGTGCTCGGGCACGAGGCTCCTGTGGTCGTGAGGTCCGGCGGTGGCGTGGGGCTGCTCAGGGCGCAGGATCGGAGCCGGCCAGGCTGAGGATCGCGCCGATCACGAGCAGCGCGCCACAGATCATGTCGTTGACCGCCGCCGGTTGCAGGTCCGAGGTGTGGAAGTACCCCAGGATGGTCGGGGCCGCGAGCAGGAACAGCCCGAGGTAGAGCACGCCCTTGCTGCCCCACCGGCCGGTCCGCCAGTTCAGCGCGTGGAAACCGGCCAGGCACAGGCCAAGGAAGCCGACACCTAGGTCGATCCCCCGGGACCGCACGCCCGGATACGCGCCCGGGTAGCCCAGGACGAAGGGAGCTGCCAGCAGCCACAGCGACGTGAGCAGGCTGATGCCAGCCAGCAAGCGCAGCCGACTGACGCCCTCGCGCAGGTAGGTCGACGCCTGCGCCCAGTGCTGGTCGCGGGTCATCGCTGCTCCTGATCGTTGCGGTGCTGGGCGGCCGCAGCCGCGCCGATGCCGTCGTGGCTGACGGTGCGGTACTTCCGGCCGTGCCCGGTGGACCGCTGATGGTCGCCAACGATGCCGGCGACCAGCAGCAGGAAGCCCAGCACGAGATGGACGTCGTTGGCCTTGTCGTCGGTAGCCAGCAGGTCGAAGCTGCTCTTGAGTGCCGCGATGCCGTAAACGCCGATCAGCAGGCAGCTGCCGCCCACGACCCTGTTGGCCAGGCGGGAGCGATGTGCCCCGGCGGCAGCGGCCGCCAGGGCCACGGCCCCCAGGATGAGGTTGAGGATCGCCTGCAGCAGGTCGGTGCCGAACTGCCCAAAGGCCTTGGGCGTCTGCGGCCCGGCGCTGCCTGCGAACGGGTGTCCGGCCGCGAGAACCACGCCGACCCCGCCGAGCACGACCAGGAGCGCCCCGACCACGGCTCCGGTCTTCCGGTTGGTCGTGCCGTGTCCGTCACCTGGCCCGAGCGAGAGGTTTCCCGCTGCCGAACTGGCCTCGCTCATCCTGTTGCTCCTGCGATGGTGATGGTGCCGGTCTGCCATGGCTGTGCCCGTTCCGCGAGCGCCATCCCGTTCCCGACCCGGTCGACCGGGTGCAGCGCTCCGTCGACGACCTCCGGGACGCCATCGAACAGCATCGGCTCGAGGCGCTCGTGGTCGGCGAACAGCTCGATGTGCCGCACGTTCGCGGCGGCGAGCGCCGGTGCGATGTGCAGGGCGGGGACGCAGTGCCCGGAGACCTGCAGGTGCTGGCTGTTGGCGATGGCCGCGCTGCTGAGCCAGCCGGTGATGCCGCCGCAGCGGGTGACATCGATCTGCAGGCAGTCGACGGCGCCGGCGGCGCACATCCGCTGGGCGTACTCCGGGCCGTCGGCGTACTCACCGGCGGCGATGTCGCACCGCAGATTCCGACGCAGCAGCGCCAGCCCGGGCAGGTCGTCGGAGGACACCGGCTCCTCGAACCAGACGACGCCCAGCTCGTCGTACCGGGAGCCGATGCGGCGGGCCTGCCCGGGGGTGTAGCCGCCGTTGGCGTCCACCATGACCTGCACGTCGTCACCGACGAGCTTGCGGGTCAGTGCGGTGCGGGCGAGGTCGCGCGCCGGGTCGCTACCCCAGTCCTGCCCGACCTTGATCTTGACCGCCCCGATCCCCTGCTCAACAGTCCAGGTGGTCAGCTGCGTGCGGAGCTGGTCGTCGGTCAGCGAGACGAAGCCGCCGCTGCCGTAGACCGGGACGCTGTCGCGGCAGCGGCCGAGCAGCCGGTCCAGCGGCAGGTCGAGCAGCTTGGCCTTGAGGTCCCACAGTGCGAGGTCGACCGCGGAGATCGCCATGCTGACCAGGCCGGGTCGGCCGGCGTTGCGGACGGCCCGGTTCATGGCCGCGAACGTCCCTGGGACGTTAAGGGCGTCGCTGCCGATCACCACGTCGGCGAGCAGGGCGCGGACCACCTCCAGCGCGGCGGGGGCGGCGCAGCACGACCAGCCGAGGCCGCGGACGCTGCCGGCGACCGGTTCGACGACGAGCAGCTCGGTGGCCGCCCAGGTGGCGGTGCCGTCAGCTTCGGGTGCAGTCGTCGGGACCCGGTAGGTGGACAGCTGCAGCTCCCGGACCGTGCTGTCCATGTCAGGCCCCTGCCCGCACCGGTCGCAGGCCCTGCCGGGCGCCGGCCGCGAGCCGGTCGGCGGCCCGGGCGGTCACCGACATGATGGTCAGCGCCGGGTTGGCCGAGCCCTGCGTCGGCAGCGTGCTGCCGTCGGTGATCAGCAGGTTCGGCACGGCGAAGGTCCGCAGGTCGGCATCGACGACGCCAAGGGTCTCGTCGGCTCCCATCCGTGCGCCTCCGACCAGGTGGGCGTAGCGCTCGATCGTGATCGTCTCCTGGGCGCCAGCTGCGGTCAGCAGGTCCTCCATCTGCGTCTGCGCGGCCGAAAGCAGGGCCTTGTCGTTGTCGCACTGGGTGTAGCTGAACTTCGCGACCGGCAGGCCGTGCCGGTCGGTTTCCTCGGCCAGGGTGACCCGGTTGTCAGGCTGGGCGAGGAACTCGCACAGCGCACCGAAGTTGGCCCAGTGGACGTAGTCGCGCATGTACTCCCGCAGCACCCCACCCCAGTGCCCCTGCGCGGCGACGTGCTCGGAGAAGGTCACGGGCAGCGGGCTGACGGTCTGGATGGAGAAGCCCCGCTGATACGGCTTGCTGGGGTCGGTTTCGTAGAAGGCCTCGGTGGAGGTTTCCGGCGGTGGCGCCTTGTAGGCCCGGACCTCCTCGGCGAACCGGCCGGCGGTTTGCGGGGCGCCCTGCACCATCAGGTAGCGCCCGACCAGGTCGAAGTCGTTGCAGAGCCCGTCCGGGAAGCGGTCGGACGCGCTGTTGAGCAGCAGCCGGGGCGTCTCGATCGAGTAGCCGGCAACCGCAATCATGCGGGCTTTTTGGAACCGGGGCACGCCGGCCCGCACGTAGTGCACCCCTGTCGCGCGCCCAGTGCGAGGGTCGACCTCGACCCGCGTCACCATCGCATCCGGGCGGACCTCCGCGCCGTGCGCCAGCGCGTCCGGGACGTGTGTGATCAGCGTGCTGGCCTTGGCGTTGACCTTGCAGCCCTGTAGGCAGAAGCCGCGGTAGATGCAGTGCGGTCGGTTCCCGAACCGGCCGTTGGTGATCGCCACCGGCCCGACCCGCACGTCGATTCCGAGCGCGTGTCCGCCGCGTTGCATCAGCAGGCCGGCGCCACCGATCGGGTGTGGGCTCATCGGATAGGAATGCGGGTCGCCCCACGGCCAGTGCTGGCCGGCAACGGGGAGCTCCTGCTCCAGATCGGCGTAGTACGGCTTGAGGTCCTCATACGACAGCGGCCAGTCCGCTCCGACGCCGTCCTGGCTCAGGGTCCGGAAGTCGCTGGGGTGGAAGCGGGGGGTGTAGCCGGCGTAGTGCACGGTGCTGCCGCCGACCCCACGCCCGGAGTTGTTCGAGCCCAGTGGGACCGGGTCCGCGCCGTCGATGACCCGGGGCTCGGTCCAGTACAGCCCGTGGCTGCCGACCTCGTCCGACACCCAGTCTGAGTCCGGGTCCCAGAACGGGCCGGCGTCCAGCGCGACGACGTCCCAGCCGGCGCGGGCCATCCGCTGCAGCAGCACCCCTCCCCCGGCACCGCAGCCGACGATCACCAGGTCGACCTCGTCGGTGTCGTCGAACCGGCGCATGTCCCGGCGCAGCCCGTGCGGGGTGCGGGTGCCGTCGTTCGGCAGCAGCCAGGCGCTCTCGTTGCGGTCCCGGACGCTCATGACGGGTCGCGCAGCGGGTTCAGGTGCTCGCGGCGCGCCTGCTCGGTCTTGGTTGACCACGGCACCGGGTCGCGGGCATCACGTTCCGTCGTTTCGTACGGCTCCCGCTTGTCCAAGCCGATGTTCTTGTAGCCGCGGGGGTACGCCGGGCCGCCGAAGCCGATCTCGTTCCACGCCCACGGATGGGCGTAGAAGGCGGCGCACCCGTAACGGGTCCACAGGCTCCACACCTGCCGGGCCGGCAGGCCGTGCCAGCTGTCGCCGATGGTGTCCTGCACGTGCTGCACGCACGCCGCCTGTTGCTCACGGGACAGGACCGCGAAGCCCTGGCCGAAGCGCTGCTGCGCGTCGTCGTCGAGGAAGCCGAGGGTGTCGCGCCAGGCCTGGCCGTCGTGCGGCATGTCGGCGTAGTGCCAGCCGTCAGTCACCTCCAACGCCAACCGGCTATCGATGTCGGCCAGCACGTCGATCCAGGGCTCGGCGTCCTGACCGAGCAGCCGGTCCAGGAGCCCGCGGGCGATGGCTCCCTCGTGCTCGGTAAAGAACCGCAGCGGGGCGGGCGGCCCGAGGCGGCGCAGCACCACGCCCTGGGTGACCTCGTCCCAATGATTGCTCTGCGCCAGCACGTCGTAGCCGTCGAACCTGCCCTGGTCGCCAGGAGTGGTCACCGATCCCCCTCACGACGCAGAACCGCCGCGAGCAGACCCATCCCACCGACCACCGTCACCAGCAGCGGGGCCATGACCGGCGGCCCCATCTCGGCGTTGTAGCGCCACTGCTTCCACCCACCCGGCCGTTGGGCGACCCCACGCGCATGCAGGTAGGTGCCCTGCAAACCATTCGCCACCACCAGCGCCGAGGTCAGCGGCAACGCCGTCTTGGCCAGCCGACGGCTAAAGAACCCGCCGACGCCGGCGGCCGCAGCGACGGGCGTTAAGGCCACCGGCCACCACATCATCTTGTTGCCAAAGCTGGCCTTGTCGTGCTCCATCCAGATCTCGACGCAGGTCACGACCGCACCCGCCGCCGACAGCGCGGACAGCGACCGCTCGAAGCGACCGGTCCGAATGTCGCGCAAGTAGTCCTTCGCGTCGCCCTCAACGGATGCGACAAGACTGCGGTGGCGACGGCTCATGACTTGAACCTCTCGAGGGTGTCCTCGAGCACGGTCTTGACGATCCCGGCCTTGTGCGGCTGCCCGTGCAGGAAAGCCTCGGCGAAGCCCTTCGCCTGGGCGTACTCGATCTGGCCGGGGATCGGCGGCTCATCCGGGTTGACGTTGACGTCGACCAGCGCCGGGCCCGGGTGCGCCAGCGCGGCGCGCACCGCTTCGTCGACCTGACCGGGGTCGGTGACCTTCACCCCGAAGGCGCCGCAGGCGACGGCCCATGGTGCGTAGTCGGCGTAGCTCTTGTGTCGCACCCCGAACTCGGGGTAGCCCAGCGCGATCTGCTCCCACAGAATCTGGCCGTACGCGCCGTTGTTGTTGATCACGATCTTGACCGGCAGGTCATGGCGGACCGCAGTGAGGAACTCCGCCATCAGCATCGCGAACCCGCCGTCCCCGACGAACCCGATCACCTGCCGCCCGGGATAGGCGTGCTGCGCGGCGATCGCGTACGGCAGCCCCGGTGCCATCGTCGCCAGGTTGCCCGACAGGTAGAACTCCCGCGAGTCCCGGATCGTCCAGTGCCGGGCCGCCCACGTGGCGATCGTGCCGGAGTCGCAGGTCAGGATCGCGTCGCTGCTGGCGTGCCGGTCGATCACCGACATCAGGTACTCCGGGGCGATCGGATCGCGCTCGACGTTGGCCAGGGAGGCCATCTCGGCCCGCCACTTGCTCATGTCCTGCTGGCAGGACTCCAGGAACGTACGGTCGGTGCGACGCGTCAGCAGCGGCAGCAGCGCCCGCAGGCCCTCTTTGGCATCACCGATCACCGGTGCCTCGGTCGGCATCCGATTGCCGGCCAGCACGGGGTTGCGCTCGAGCTGCACGGTGCGGACGTTGGCAGGTTCCGGCAGGTGCTTGGTGTACGGGAAGTTCGTGCCGACCATGAACAGCGTGTCGATCTCGCGCATCAGGTTCTCCGACGGACGGGTGCCGAGCAGCCCGATCCCCCCGGTCGTGTACGGCGAGTCGTCAGGCACCGCTGCCTTGCCCGGCAGCGTCTTGACGATCGGCGCCCCGATCAGCTCAGCGAGCGCCAGCAACTCCTCCCTGGCGTGCAGGGCACCGGCGCCGGCCAGGATCGCGACCTTGCTACCGGCGTTCAGCACCTCGGCCAGCCGCTGCAGGTCCTGCTCGCGCGGCCGGTCCGGCGCCGGGAAGAACACCGGAGCGGTCGTGGGCGGCCGCGCCGGTGTCACGTGGTCATAGGGATCCAGGTCCGCCGGCGCGACCTGGATATCGTTCGGGAACGTGATGTGGCTGACGGTCCGGTTCGCCAGCGCGTGCCGCACCGCGAGGTCGACCAACGTCTCCACCTGCGTGGGATTGGTGATCATCACGTCGTACGACGCGACGTCCTGGAACAACTTCTCCAGGTGCACCTCCTGCTGGTAGCCGGTCCCCAGCAACGAAGTCTCCTGCATGCCGGTGATCGCCAGCACCGGCTGGTGGTCCAGCTTGGCGTCGTACAGACCGTTCAGCAGGTGCACGCCGCCGGGGCCGGAAGTGGCGATGCAGACCCCGAGACGCCCAGTCGTCTTGGCGTGCGCGGTGGCCATGAACGCCGCCGCCTCCTCGTGGTGGACCAAGACGAAGCGGATCTTGTCCTGGTGGCGCCGCAGCCCCTCGAACAGGCCGTTGATGCCGTCCCCCGGCAACCCGAAGATCGTGTCGACGCCCCAGTCGATCAAGCGGGTGATCAAGGACTCGGCGGCGATCGGCTTCACGGCTTCCTCATCATTTTCGTCTCGGCGGCGGGGACGCTCATCACGCAGCGGGTGCCTCGCCCGAGCCTCGTGGGGTGACCATCACAGCTTGCCCTTCTCGCCCGGAACGCAATCCTTGCCGAATGCAGTCATTATCCTCAGCAACAGGCTGAGGACTCAGGGCCTGGCGTGGTCCCCTTTGCGGGCATCCTTGATCTTGTCGAGCCGGCCGCATTATCGGCAGCAGCGCCACCGGCCCCTGGCCGATGCGCGAGGTTGGCGGTCCTGACGTGGCTGCTCACGGCGATCCTTGGCCCTGTCACCGCGCCGCACCGCGCGGACGAGACGACCCGCGACCTGTCGGGTGCCGCTCAGCGGACGACCGTCGGCACCAGCTTGCCGTCGCCAATGCCGTGGCAACCAGTCCATCGCGCAGCGCTGGGGTCCTGCGTTGCGGGCTCGCTGCCGCCACCGCCAGGCAACTGAGTCCGTGGGCGATATCGGTTGCGACGTTCAGAGTGTCGGCGCGCCGCGAGCGAAACCGCAGGTCCAAACCTCCTTGCGCCAGCTGTCTTAACCCGAGCAGCCGCAGGACCGGGTGGTGGCCGCTCGTCGAGCTGCCGAGATCGTGGGCATCCAGGTTCGGCCGCAGCAGCAACCGCAGGCCCAGTCCGATTCGTGCGAGCGGCAGGAGCAGCCAAGGGCTCGCCCCCGTTACAGCGGCGCGGCCAGCCACCTCAGTCGGCCTTTCTCGCGAAGCGCGCGCCGGCGACGGCGAGCGCGGTCATTCCGGCCGCCGCCACTGTGTGGTGCCGGGAGAGCCAGGCCTGCGCGGAACGCGGGTGAGCGCGCTTGTCGAACCGGCCGTGGGCCCCGTGGTCGACGCCGTCGGGACCGTCGACCGGCTGCCAGAGGTTGCTCGGCGCGTCCGGCGGATTCGGCTGGGAGGTCTGCTGGCTCTTAAAGCCGGTGCGGGCCAGGTAACGGTCCAGCAGCGCCGGCACCACCGAGTTCGCGATGAGGGTCGCGGCTGTTGTGCCACCACACCAGTACTCCCGCCGCTGCGGGTGGTCGGCGGCGTACACCACGCTGCGGGCGATGACCTCGGGCTGATAGATGGGTGGTACTGGTTGCGCCTTGTGGCCCAGCTTGTTGAGCACCCAGTCGAACTGCGGGGTGTTGACTGCCGGCAGCTGCACCATGGTGTTGCGGACGCCGCTCTTGTCGTGCAAGAGCTCACAGCGCAGCGCCTCGTTGAATCCCTGGATCGCGTGCTTGGCGCCGCAATACGCGGTCTGCAGGGGGATCCCGCGGTAGGCCAGCGTGGAGCCGACCTGCACGATGGCGCCTCGGTCGCGCGGCAGCATGTGGTCCAGCGCCACCCGGGTCCCGTAGACGAACCCCAGGTAGCTGACCTCGGTGACCCGCTTGTACTCCGCCGGCTCGATCTTGGTGAACGGCGAGAACACACTGGTGAAGGCCACGTTGACCCACACATCGATCGGCCCCAGCTCAGCTTCCACCCGTTCGCCGGCCGCAGCAAGGGCCTCGAAGTCGCTGGTGTCGACCTCGATGGGCAGCGCTTTGCTCCCGAAACCACGGACGTCTTCGGCTGCTCCCGCTAAGCCCTTCTCGCCCCGCGCGAGGAGCGCCACACTGTCGCCCCGCTGCCCGAACGCCCGGGCCACCGCCCGACCCACGCCACCGCTGGCCCCCGTCACCACAATGACCCGGCTCACCGCTACACCTCCGACTCGACTGCTGCCCTGACCCGCCACGCTTTGCCCCCACCCACGCCCACGCCCTGTTCCCGATGGCTACGTCCCCACCGGCCCTCCCCGCCTTTGCATCACGCAAACGTTGCCGCTGGGCTGCGGCGTTCCCACCTGGCGTGGCGTTACCCGTGACCCTCCGGACTGTCGGTCACAGAGACGTCCTGCATGATGTGTGCCCGCCTTGCCAGCACCGCTCCCACGGCGCCCAGGGCAACGCCGACGATCAGTAGCGGCCACCGGGTCGTGATCAAGGACACGCCGATCAGGACAACGCCCACGATCATCAGGGCGACCGCGGCGAACGCCGGCTTCGTACTGGGCCGCTTGGGCGAGGACTGCTCTGCTAAGCCGCGGAAGGCTTTGGGTTGCTCACCTGGGCGCGGATCCGCGAACAGCACGGGGCGCGGCAAGGTGGAGGGGTCGGTTGCCGGTGCGGCCGCCTCCTGCTGCCGGCGGCGCCGCCTCACGCCGCCACCCGAGCGTCCGGCGCTCGAACGCCTGCTCGCAGCCGTGTCCGTCTCCGTTGCGTCACTGCGCGTGTCCTTTCCCGGGGTCTGCAGCCCTGAGGCCACCGACGTCGTGGCCTTGCAGCGCGAAGGCAGCGTTGACCAGCGCCAGGTGGCTCAGGCCCTGCGGGAAGTTGCCGAGCATGGCGCGGGTCTCGGGATCCATCTGCTCGGACAGCAGTCCCAGGTCGTTGACCAGCGCCACCGATTCGTCCATCAACAGGGCTGCCTCCTGCCGCCGGCCGAGGCTCGCCAAGGCGGTGACGAGCCAGAACGAGCAGGCAAGAAAGGCGCCCTCTTCAGCGTCCATTCCGGTGTAGCGGTAAATCAGCGGGCCCCGAGCCAGCTCGCGGCGCACGGCGTCGATCGTCCCCGCCAGCCGGTCGCCCCGGTCGAACCCGGTGGGCCCGGCGAGGAGAGTGGCCGCGTCAAGCTTCTCGCTGCCTGCGTAGAAGGTGTAAGACCCCTTCTCGGCGGACCAGCAGTTGGCGTTCACCCAGGCCTTGATCGTGTCTCGCTCATCCGCCCAACGGAAGGCGTGGTCGCAGGGCACCTGTCCTGCTTTGTGCAGCCGCACGGCCCGGTCCAGCGCGACCCAGCAGCCGATCTTGGAGATCGTGTAGTGCCGGTTGGTGTGCAGCTCCCAGATGCCGGCGTCCTGGTGCGTCCAGATGTCACAACACCGATCCGCCAGATCCGCGAGCAACCGGCCGGTCACCGGATCAAGCAGATGTCCGGCGGCGACGTACTTCCAGACCGAGTCGAAAAGGTCCCCGAAGGTGCCGAGCTGCGTTTGGCCCGCCGCGCCGTTACCCGCCCGGACTGGCCTGCTGTTGCGGTAGCCCGGCGCCGACAACTCCTTGTGCTCGCTGGGGACGCCGCCCCCGAGCTCGTAGAAGACCTCGAGGCCAGGAGTGGTCGATCGCACTGAGCTCAGCAGATAGGTGACTGCGCCCTGGACCTCCTCGTGCAGCCCGAGATTCAAGAACGCGTCCACCGTGAAGGACGCATCGCGAATCCACATGTACCGGTAGTCCCAGTTCTTGTCCCCTCCGATCCGCTCGGGAAGCGAGGTCGTCGCCGCGGCGGCGATGGCCCCTGTCTGCTCGAAAAGCAGCAGCTTGAGCGCCAACGCCGAGCGCAGCACCTGCTCCCGCCACCGCCCGTCGTAGGTCATGCTGGCCGACCACTCGTGCCACTGTCGGATGGTGCGGTCGAGCCGGGCCTCCAGGGCTGCCCTGGTCGGGAGGAACACGGGGCAGTCATCGCCCGCCGTCAGCGCAAAGGTGCCGCGGCTCCCCGGCTCGGTCACGAACCGGCCGGTCACGGCCTGCCGCTCCACCTCAGGGCCGCCGATGTCAAAACAGCGGAGCGCCAGGTGCTGGTCCCCGCAGTGCACCAAGATCGCGCCGTGTTGCTCGTTGGTCCATGGCTGCGCCGAGTCGAAGCGCGTCCCGGGCTGCATCGACCATCTCATCGGCACCCGTCCCTGCTCGCCCTCCACCCGCCGGACCAACTCCCCCCACGGCAATCGACCAGCCTTTCCGACCGTGAGCGCGTCGGTCACGCGCACCACCCCGTCGCCGGTGAAGAAGGTCGTCTCCAGCACGTTGGAGTCGCCGACGTAGCGGCGCGTCACCGTGAAATCAGCCTCCGGGCGCAGCTGCAGGCAGCCACCAGACTCGGGATCCAGCAGCGCCGCGAACACCGGAGCAGAATCCAAGGTCGGCAGCGGCCACCAGTCCACCTGACCGTCCGCAGCAACCAGCGCCACCGTCCCCCCATTGCTCAGAACGCCATACTGCTCGATCGGTGCCCACCCGCCGATCCGGGACGGCGCCCAGCCCCTGGGCGCGGTGCCGCCCGCGGCCGCCTGCTCAACGACGTGCGGGCAATCGCCGGTCAGCTGTGATCCTTGACGTAGGAGAGCGGGTCCTTGTCCTTTGGCGCAATGCCTGCTGCGTGCTCGGACTCGTAGGCGATGAACTGGACCGCGATGTCATGTCGGGTCTGCAGGTCGGCATGCCGACGAAAATCGGCGAGATCCTCGCGCTCTTCCTCAGCCATGTGGTCGCTGTTAGCCTCCCGGGCGTTTCGCACACCGGCCCACCAGTCCTTGCTCCCGGCTGGGTGCTGGGCGACCTCTCGAACGGCCTGCCGGATCTCGTTGTGGTCCTTGACCGCGTCCTCGGTTTCGCTGGCTGCGCCGTCGGCGCCGCCACCACCGGTACCCAGCTTGAGCAGCCGCGGGTAGAAGAACTTCTCCTCGGCCTCGGCGTGCACCTCCAGCAGCACCTCCAAGCGCGACCAAACCGCACCCAACGTTGTCGCGTCCTCACGCGAGACGTCATCGAGAAGGGCGAAAGCCCGTCGCTGCTCATGGTGCTGGTGCAAGATCAATTCCGTGATGTCCATGGCTGCTCCTTACCGTCGCCGCACGGCCTGCTCAGCGTTTGCTGGTGTGTTGCCCGAGCCTCGGCCTGCGTACACCGATCACGTGCGGGTAGTCGCCGGAGGTTGAGTCGGAGGTCTGCATGCGAAGGGACAGCTACCGGGAACGTGATCCCAGGTGGGCCCGTCGCGCGGTAACAGGAGTTCCTCGCCGTGCCGCTCGCGGTGGTCACGGCCTTCATTGTGGCAGCCGTGGTGTCCGTCTTCCTCGACCAGTCACACGCCTGCTGGTTGCGTGGACTGCGGCACGTTCTCGGGCACATCGTCGGTGCCGGCGCAGCAACGGCAGCCCTGAGCGCCATCGCTGGCGGACTTGTCACAGTCACCTCGACCACCTTCTCGGTGCTGCTGATCGCGGTCCAGCAGAACTGCAGCCAGTCTTTCTCCTGTCGTGTTCGACCAGTTCGTGAGGCGGCGTGCCAACCAGGTCCACCTGGGCTACTTCGTCGGCCTTGGCATCTACGCCTACGTCGTGCTCGCCGCAGTCCAGAAGGACACCCCACCGACCATCGAGCTTGGCTGTGCGCATACCGGCGTGGAGTCGCCCGAGCGCATCCGCGTAGTCGCCTGGTGAGACCGGAGCAGTCACCGATGGGTAGTAGGTCCAAAGCGTGACCGCGAAGCCGTCATTTTCGTAGACGCGGGGTTCGACTCTGGGGTCGAGCGCAGCGATGGGGCTATCGGTTGCAGCGAGCCGTCGAGCAAGCTCGATTTCGAACTCAGCGACGTGCTGCCCGACCGGTGCCACGCGGGCAAGGACGTCACACGGCAGCAGGCGTACCGCAAGCTTGTTCGAGTCCTGGAGGATGGCCGCTTCGTCGACTTCCAAACCAGCCGACGAGGCAGTCGACATGGCGGCACCCACCGCACGGAGGGCTTCTGACGCCTTCATCCTCGCTGGCCCTTTCGCCGCGTCGTCGAAGGCAAAGGCTATCCAAGACGCGGCCGAGACGAGCGGCGTAGTCGTCCCACTCCGCCGTCGGGCTTAGCTGGACGCCGCGGTGGTGTGCGGGGCGCGCTTTCAGGTACCTGGCCGGCAGTCACAGCTCGACGAGCACCTCATCCAACGGCTTGCGGACGAGGTCGGGCACCAGCGCCCCGTCGGTTGGCCAGCCGATCGGGATGACGACGTAGGGACGTTCGTTGCTCGGGCGCCCGAGCACCTCGCGGATCCACCGCATCGGAGATGGGGTGTGTGTCAGTGTCGCCAGACCCGCGGTGTGCAGCGCGGCCAGCAGCAGCCCGACGGCAATGCCGACCGACTCCTTGACGTAGTAGGGCTTGGGCTCGCCGTTTCCAGCGTGCACCTCGAAGACCACCAAGACGACCGGCGCAACCTCCAGGAACGGCTTGCGCCAATCTGTGCCCAGTGGGGCCAACGCCTCGAGCCACTCCCGGCCGGCGCGGGTGTCATAGAACCGCCGCTCCTCAGCCTCGGCCCCCTCACGCAGGCTTCGCTTGCGCTCGAGATCGGTGACCAGGACAAAGCGCCACGGCTGCACATGCGCGCCGCTCGGTGCACTGGCGGCGGCCCGCACCGCCTGGCGGATCACCTCGAGCGGCACCGGGTCGGGCGAGAAGTCGCGCACCGTCCGCCGGGTGACCATTGCGTCGGCGAAAGCCCGGGCTGTGCCGATCTGAGCCTCGTCGCCGGGTCGCTCGCGATGCGGGACGGAAACGAAGCGCGCAGTGGCCGTCATGCCCCCATCCTGTCCCCCGGCTCCGGGTTCGCAGCGGGTGGCCGTCGTGCTCGAAGTCTTCCCCTGGAACGTCGCCCGGGCGAGGATCGCCGCGAGGGCAACGGCGAGGGCTCATGGAGGTCCAGGTCAAGGCGCGCATGAGCGACAGCAAACGCGTCCAGTCCGGCGGCTTCGTGGCGTTCGTCCGGTTGCAGACCTGCCGCGCACAGGCCGACCCCGAACATGCCCTTCGTGGCCATCGACATCGACCGCAGCGGTCATGAGGCGAGCCGGAGGAAGGCCGTGATGCGCACCTCACCAAACCAAGTCGACGCAGCCATCGCACCGTGGCTAACGCCCCGGTTACTCGTTGATTAGACACCGGAGAACGTCACTCGCCAACCCGGGGCTCGGCGTACGCACGCGTTCGAGTGCCCGCACCGCGTACGACAAGCCCCTGCGCTCATGGTCGTCGTGCGACGAAGACGTGCTCCCGACCCGGCCGGTCCGGGCCTCCCGCACTGCCACGTCCGTGAACCCGGTCGCCTTTAGGGAGTGCTCCACCTCCTCCAGGTTGCGGAACCGCAGCGTGGATACCGACGACAACGTCTCGCCAGATCGCTCGCGCCCGGGCACAGGGAAGCGAACGAGGTCTCGAGCACGGCCAGCCACTCCACATCGTCCAGGAAGACCTGCGCGACGTTGCCAGTCATCGTCACCGCGTCCACCTGAAGCGGCGGCAGTGCCGACACATCACCGAGCACCCAGCCGACGCGGTCCGCACCGGTCTTCCGCCGCGCGACGTCAAGCGATGCGGCCGCCGGGTCCAGCCCTACGACCTCCAGGCCCGGCTGCGCCAACAGCACCGCGAGCGAGCCGGTGCCGCAGCCCACGTCCAGCACCGACCTGACACCCAGATCTGCCAGGATCTGTAGGTGGTGCGGCAGGTCGCTACGATCGTCATCGACCACGTCGTAAATCGCCGCGAGCCTGGGATCTGCGAACAGCGCATCCGGCACGGGCCCAACGATAAGCACCATGCGCCTTCGCCGCTTCCCTCGGCCTACCCTTGCCGGGTGAGCCGTGCTCGGTCTGGTGACTGGTCTCAAGCGACGAGAAGGTGGTCTGGTGCCAGCGCCGAGGAAGTATCGGAACGAGCTGCGTGAGCGGGCGCAGCGGCTCGTCGATGAGGCCCGCAGAGATAAGCCGCATCTGTCGTTGAACGCGGCTGTGGTCCGGATCGGCCCGCGGGTCGGGGTCAAGCCAGACACGTTGCGGGGCTGGTGCAAGCGGCTGCGATCGATGCCGGTCAGCGTCCGGGGACGACGACCGAAGACGCGGCGAAAATCAGGGAGTTGGAGCGGGAGGTCCGCGAGCTCAAGCGGGCCAACGAGATCTTGCTGGCGGCCAGCTCGTTCTTCGCGCGGGAGCTCGACCCGCGTTTGCCGTGGTAGTCGCCTTCGTGGCCGACCACCGCGAGAGGTTCGGTGTCGCGCCGATCTGCCGCGTGCTCTCCTCGCACGGGGTCTCGATCGCACCGAACTCCTTCTACGCCCACCCAGCAGCAACCGCTGCCGGGAGAACTGACCAGTCACTGAACCGAGCACGGTTCATTTCCGGTGTCTGCTCAACGAATTTGTAAGCGGCTAGCCGTCAGCGGTGGAGGGCAACCGCGAGGAGCGTGCGGCACTACCTCGTCTACGGCAGAGTGCTCGCCACTTCGTGGTGGGCGACCCGGCGCACTTTTGGCTGGACCTGGCGGATGTCCTGCCGCACCAATACTCATTCCTCTGCGGACTTGCCATAACGGGTTGTTCGTCCGGGTAGCGAGCCGGCAGCGCAGCGTGTCCACCGGTGCAGGTAGTAGGACTCCGTTGCGTGCTGGTAACGGGTGGGCTAGGTGGCTGCTGTGGGCATCGCCAGGCTAACCCAGTCGTGGAGGCCCCCGCGGTAGTAGGCGAGGGACGCGGCGGGGTAGCTCGCGTCGAGGAGCGATTGCAGCGCCTTCGGTGTCTGGGGGCACTGCGGCCCGTTGCAGAACAAGATGCTCGTGCCGTCTGGGTCGAGCTCGTCGCGCCGGTCCACGAGCTCGTCGTGGGCGATGTTGACCGCGCCGGGGATGGTGATGCCGCTGCGTGAGTCGGGTACGCGGGTGTCGATGAGCGCTGCTCCGGCTGCAACTAGTTCGGCGAGCTCGAGTTCGCCGACGGTGAGGACGCCCGGGGCGGGCTGGATCGGCTGAAGCTCACCCCAGGTGGTGTCGATGGTGATGAGGTCGGCCTCACCCTCGATGGAGCGGGGCACATTGCTCGGGTCGGCGTGGCGGCTGCGAACGATGCGCTTCATCGGCTCGGTCATGACAGCGGGCTGCCCACGGCGCCGCACGGTGAACCGCCGTGACACCTCATGGGCCGGCTTCCGAGGCGAGGGCGGCCTCCAGTCGCCGGCTGGCCTCGTCGGCGACGGATGCAGCGTGGATGCCCACGCGACGGTCTGCTCACGTCAGGACAATCTACGAGCGTGCGGCCCGGGGATACGACAGGTACTACCGGCGGGCCTGGCTCGCCGTCGCCGCCGGCGACGCCGAGCGCGCCCTGCTCGCCCGAGCCATCCCGGGATCGCCGCTCTGACTGACCCCCGTGTCCTATACGCCGGCGCGGGCACCGGGGCGCTCAGTTGAAAACTCGCGGCCGGCCTGCCCACCGTCCACCCGGTCCTGGTCGAGCTGTCGCCGGCCATGCTCGCCCGCGCCGACGACCTGCACGACCCGCGTGCGGTGGCCTCGCTCGACGCGTTGCCTTCCATGACGACAGTTCAATGTGGTCCTGTGCGGCTGGGTCATTGAGACCGTCGATGACCCACCCGCGGCGGTGACCGAGCTGCTGCGCGTTCTGCGTCCAGGTGGGCTGTTGCTGTACGCGTTCTGCTCGAGGCCGGTTGCCGCAGGCTTCCTGACGATGCGCCCCCTCCTTGCGGCAGCACTCGCCAGCCTGACCATGCGATGGCGTTGAGCCAGGCTACGAGGTCGACCTCGATCTCTACGGTGAGGACGAGAGGTAGGCCTGCGCGTCGTGCAGGAGCCGGGCCGTCTTCGGCGAAGTTGGTGTCATCTCTGTTGCCCGAATTGACGCGCTCGGCGCGCTCGCTGGTGCTCGCGGGCGGCGGGGGCGCGTTTCCCCTGGTGCGGACGGCCCCCGACGGGACCCTGTACGTCGCGGCGCTGCAGCACCTCTACGTCTCGCGCACTTACGGCCGGACGTGGAAGCAGTCGCCAGGTTCGCTGTACACGACCACCCTGCAGCGGGCCACCGACAGCTCGATCCAGGTGGATAGCCGCAACCGCCTCTACCTGGCCTTCGACTACCCGTACGCCGGCACGACGGCGGTCTGCACCAGCGACGACCACGCCACGACGCTCCAGTGCAACCCCGCGGTGGTCCCCGGCGGGACGGACCGGATGTGGGTCGGGCTCCGGGACGCGAGCAGGTCCTACCTCGTCACGAACGAGGGGCTGGTGCAGACGGTGTTCGCGGTCAGCTCCGACCGCGGGGCGACCTACGTCCCGACGCAGACCGTGGCGACGACGCTGAACGACACCGGCGACGGGGCTCTGCTGGTGTCCCCGAAGACGGGGCGGTCGTCCAGGACGTCATCGACAACGCCACCAACGCCACCGCCACCACCAACTTCGAGTCTGGGCCGCAGCTGCTGAGGGTCTTCGACCCGGCGGCGCACGGTGCCCAGACCGTGACGCACCCGGTGCCACTGGAAGCGGGCGGCAGCCTGCCCGGCTCGGCCTACGGTCGGGACGGCACGCTTTGGATCACCTCCGAGCGCGCGACCCGCGTCAACGGGAAGATCACGCACGTGGGGGTTCAGGTCGCCCGCTCGGCCGATGACGGCAGGACGTGGAGGGTGCTCCCGGAGGTCCCCGGGACGACGACCGGCACCTCGACGTTCGTCGCGCTCGGCGCAGGGCGGGCCGGGCACGTCGGGCTGGTGCTCTACCGGACGGCTGCGGCGGGGGACCCAGGCGCCGTACCGGGCACCTCGCGTTGGGACGCGGTGTACGCCGAGAGCACCGACGCATTGTCCAAGGCGCCGCACTGGACCGTCACGACCGTCGACAAGGGCGTTCACACCGGCGTGATCTGCGCGACCGCCGGTTGCGTCGGTGCCGGCCGCTTCGCCGGCGATTTCCTCGACACCACCTTCGACGCGCATGATCGGCCGAGCGTGGTGTCGATGCGCAACCGGCCCTCCCATCCCACGGTCAACGAAATCCGCTACACCGGCGCCACGATCCCGGCGACCGTCGCACCGCGGCCGCCGGCAGCGCCCGGACCGGTGACGGCACCGGCAGCGCCCGGACCGGTGCCGGCACCGGCAGCCCCCGGACGGGTGCCGGCACCAGCAGCGCCTAGCCGAGTGGCGGCGGCGCAGCGCCCAAGGGGCGCGACTCTCCCGATCACCGGTCTCGGCGCCGGGGCCGCGCTCGTGGGAACCGTCCTGGTGCTCGCGGGACTGGTGACCCGGCGCCGCCGACCGGCCTGACCGCCGGGGCAGCGGCTCGCCGGCTGCTTCGTTCATGGCGGGGCACCCGGCCAGGCCCCCGCCGCACAAGCCAGCTTGGCGGCTATCAGCAGTCACGCAACACATCGAAACGGGCTCTGCGACTCGTGCAGAGCGGCGTTCTCAGAAGTTCGTAGGCACGTAGCCAGCGTTGGACCGGTCGGGGTCGTTCTCGGCCTGCTGCAGCTGGAGCGGTCCCGCCGCGTGCTCCAGCGCAGGCGCACGCGGTCGCGGACCTCGTCGGCCGGTCCGTGCGCTAGTGCCGCTGGCAGAAAGTTGGCCGGTCCGGCAGGTGACGGGCGCCGGAGGGCGAAAGACAAGGGCACATACCAGCCTGAGCTGACGCCCCCACCACCAGAGGGGCCGCCGGACTCACGGATCCCGGAGGACAGATGCCCGCACCTCGCCGCACTCCATCAGCACGACGACGCCCTAGGCGCCGGCTCGCTGTCCAACTGACCGCTCTGACTGCCGCCGGGCTGTCGGCGACAGCGCTTGCCGGCTCCGGCGGCGCGTTCGCCGCCGGCAGCACGGCGGCCCTTGGCGCCGGCAACAAGGCCCCGCTCGACCTCGACCTGCTCGGTCGGCCCGCGCTGACTGACGTCGACACTCGGGTGGGCAGCGTCGCGCCTAGCGCCACCCAGCTCAACCAGGCCGCGACCCTCGGCGCTAGCACACGCTGGAACCGCTACGGCACCCCCCAAAGCATGATCAAGTATGACGGTGCGCTGGCGACCGGTCTGAAGGGCTCGCCCGTCGACCAAGCCCGGTCATTCGTGCGGACGCAGAAGGCGCTGTTCAAGCTCACCGACGCCGACGTCAGCGGGCTCGATGTCCTTAAGGACACTGCACTGACCGGCACGGACTCGCACGTGGTGATGTTCCGGCAGAAATTCGGGACGCTGAGTGCGGCCGAGGATGGCTTGATCACCATCGGGATGATGAGCGGCGGGACGGTCGCCTACGTCTCGTCGTCCGCCGCCGGTCATCAGTCGGCGCCAGCGGGCGCCACCCTCACCCCGCAGCAGGGCTGGACGAAGGCGGCCGCGAGCATCGGCCGGACGGTCCAGGCATCGGACCTGTCCAGTGCCAAGGACAACCACGGTTGGACGACGTTCGCGGCCAGGGGCTTCGCCCAGCCGCAGCTGGCCCGGCTCGTCGCGCTGCCGGTGCCTGGCGGCGCTCCCCGGGCCGCGTACGAGGTCGACGTCATCGACGTGCGGGGCGCCGCTGCTACCGCCTTCGTCGCCTTCGTCGACGCCCGCACCGGCGACGTCCTGCTGCGACGGAACGCCGTCCACAGCCTGGCCGCCGCCGGGCTGGGGCGGAACGCGGTGCACACCCTGGCGGCCGCTGTGCCCCCGCAGACCTTTCAGGGCGCCTTCACGCCGCCCACCACCTGCGGCCCTCGGCATCCCTTCACCGTCGACACGGCCACCAAGTCGATCCTGGTCACCGCGGCCGCGGACGTCACCACCAACGACATTGTTCTCAAGGTTTTCAAGCCCGACGGCACCCTTGCCGGGACGTCGGACAACGCCACCAGCCCGGAGGCCGTGACGGTGACTGCCGGCGTCGTGCCAGGGACGTGGAGCGCGCAGGTCTGCCCGTTCGGCTCCGCCTCCATGACACCGTACGTCGCGCCGTACTCCTACGTCGGCAACGTGGTGGAAAGCGACACCGCGGCACCGGGCAGCGGCACGGCCGTCCCCTACCCCCCGAAGTGGTCCTACTTCCACAACTTCCCGCCGACCTATGCGAGCACCGACACCCGGTCCACCGACTGCTGGGTCAACCAGAGCGGCTTTCCCAAGACGACCGTGCCGGGCTGCTCAGCCAGCGAACAGCTACAGAACCTGGCCGCCCGCGCACCGTGGGACGTTGACCCCCGGAGCAGTCAGCCGACGTTCACCACCGTGGGCAACGCCGCATCCACGGCGCAGGCGTGGGGCAGCCCGCTGACTCCCGCGGAGATGCTGCGCCCGGTCTCACCGACGCGTGAGTACACCAAGGCGAACTTCCCCCGCGTTGACCAGTGGCAGCAGAGCAAGTGCAGCCCGACGAACTTCGCCTCGCCGCAGCGCAACGACATCGACGCTTCGGTGATCAACCTGTTCAGTGGCCACAACCGCTTCCATGACTGGTCGTACTTCCTCGGCTTCACCGAGGAGAACTACAACGCCCAGCAGAGCAACTTCGGCAACAACGGCAGCGGCTCGCAGGCTCCCAATGGTGGGGAGGGCGATCCGGAGATCGGCAACGTGCAGGCCGGCGCTGTCAGCGGCGGCGCTCCGAGCTACCTGGGCCGCGACAACGCTAACCAGATCACGCTGCAGGACGGCGTACCCGGCATCACCAACCAGTACCTGTTCCAGCCGATCGCGGGCGCGTTCTACTCGCCCTGCGTCGATGGCGACTACGACACCACCGTCTTCGGCCACGAGTACACACACCTGATCTCGGGCCGCATGGTCGGCGGCCCGGACACCGGCATCTCCGGCGCCCAGGGCGGTGCGATGAACGAGAGTTGGTCGGACCAGGCGGCGCTGGAGTACCTGAACGAGCACGGCTACTTCACCGAGCCCGGGCACACCAACGACAACCCGTTCGTGGAAGGCCACTACGTCACAGGCAACGCCACGACCGGCATCCGCGACTACGCGCTGGACCAGAACCCGCTCAACTACTCCGACATCGGCTTCGACCTGACCGGCCCCGAGGTCCACGCGGATGGCGAGATCTGGAACGCCGTTGGCACCGACCTGCGCATCGCGCTCACCAAGAAGTACGCCAGCCAGTACGGCACGGGCGCGGCACTTAAGCAGGTCAACGCCGACTGCGCCGACGGCAAGCGCGCGCCGCAGACCTGCCCTGGCAACCGGCGGTTCATCCAAATCCAGTTCGACGCGTACCTGCTCCAGCAGGGCAACACCTCGATGCTGGATGGTCGGGACGCCTACCTCGCCGCCGACAGGATGCGCTTCGGCGGCGCGAACCAGGCGAGCATCTGGCACGTGTTCGCCGGCCGCGGCATGGGGCAGAACGCCAACACCAAGAACACCGACGACACCGACCCGACCCCCGGGTTCATGTCTCCGCTGGAGGGCGCTGGCACCGTCAAGGCCACCGCTCAGGACTACGGCAGCTCGGCGCACAACCCGGTGAACGCCACCTTCTATGTCGGTGACTACTCAGCCCGGGTGACCCCGGTCGCCGACACCGACCCGGCCACCGCGCTTGGTGACACGTTCCGCATGGTTGCGGGCACCTACCACTTCGTGGCGGTGTCCAAAGGCTACGGAATCACGCGCTTCACCAGGACGATCACAGCGGGGAGCACGACTGCCCTGGCGCTGCACGCCTGGCCCAACCTGGCCGCCAGCTCCCGAGGCGCGACGGCCACCGGCACCGGCGGCAACTTCCAAAATCTGATCGATGAGAACGAGGGCACCAACTACGCCGACCTCAACCGGGCCACCCCTGTCGACACCGGCACCCCGTCGCAGGTCACCGTCAAGCTCGCCGGCGACCAACCTGTCCACGTCGGCTCCATCCGGGTCAGCGCCCTGCTGCACGCGGCGATGGCTGGCGACAGCTACGACAAGGCGGGGCAGAACCGCTTCACCGCGCTGCGGAAGTTCAAACTGCAGACATGTATCGCGTCACCCACGAACGCCAACTGCAGCACGACGGCCGGCTTCAATGACGCGTTCACCAGCCCCGACGCCGCCTTCCCTTCCACGCTGCCCAGGCCACTGGCCCCGGACCTGACCCTGCGGGCCTTCGACATCCCGAACCAACCGTTGGCTACCCACGTCCGGCTCGTGGTGCTGCAGAACCAGTGCACCGGGACCCCGGCGTACGCCGGGACGCAGGACAGTGACCCGGCGAACGAGACGGACTGTAAGACGTCTCAGACCGTCTCCACGAAACCCGGTGGACCGACGCCGGCGCAGACAGTCCGCGTCGCGGAGCTCGAGGTCTTCCCGTTCGGCAGCTCCACCCGGCCGCCGGGTGACCCGGTCGTCACGCTCGCTGGAACGGCTCCGGCTACCGCAAAAGCCGGCAGCACCTACACGACCACCTTCACCTACACCAACGCGGGACCGGAGACCTCGGCCGGCGCTGTGCTGACCGACGCTCTGCCGGCCGGGGTGAGTTTCGTGTCCGGCAGCAACGGCGCAACCTACGACCCGCAGCGGCGCACCGTCGGATGGTCACTCGGAGACATCCCGGTGACCTTCACCGGCAGCCGCACCATCGTCCTGCTGGTCGACCCAACCACGACGGCACTGACGCCCATGGTGCAACGGGCGGAACTCACCGCTCCGCTCACCCTCGCGCCGCCCGCCCTGGTGACCACGCTGTCCACACCCTAACCCCGCAAGCTCGATGGGCCCGGCACCTCTTCGCGGAGGCGCCGGGCCCCTCGGCGTGTACACGGTCAGGCCGGCGAAAGCCTGAAGTCGGACGCAGAGTTCCCGGCTAGTTCACCTAAGCAACCGCGGGCCGCGGGGGTCGGCAAGACCCATACTGTGCGGCACCTGACCAGCAGCCTGACCGAAACCACCGTGATCCAGCTGACCGCCAACGCGCTGCACCCTGGTGGCGGAGAATTGCTCGGTCGCGCAGGCCCCGCGTCCTCGCCGGCCTTCGAGGAAAATCGCGCCACTAGTCGACCCGCTGATGTGGCCCAAGAGCCGTCCCGGGCGGGAACCCCTGCGGGCGTTCTTCGCTCATTTGGGCAGGAGATCATCGGCTGGGCAGAACGCGTCATGAGCGGTAGGTCGAGGTCGGCGGGCATCGTCGCCGTTGGTCGATTGCGCGACCGAGCACTGCCGACTTTTGCCTGCTCTTATGCCCCTCCCTCCACGACCACCCGGCCGTGCATTCACTCAGCTAGTCCTCCGGTGGCACGAACTGGCTGGCGGTGAAGGCCGCGCCGGCTGGGTCGGCCAGCACCGCGAAGCGCACCCACGGCGCGTCCTGGGGCTCGGCGAGCACCGAACCGCCGAGCCGGCGCGCCTGCTCGGCGGCGGCATCGGCGTCGTCCACGGCGAACGTGACGCTCCAGCGCGCCGAGCCGCCCTCGCGCGGCAGGACCGCCGTCACCACGTCGATGAACCCCTTCGGGGCGGCCATCTCCTCAAAGCTCGCGCGCGTCCCCGGGTTGATGTCCTCGAGGTGGTCGCCGTAGCCGGGCAGCGTCCACATGGGCGAGCCGACATCGATCGTCGCCCAGCCGAACACCGCGCCGTAGAACGCCATCACCCCCTCAAGGTCGTCCGTGTGAGGGTTGTTGAAGTTCACCGCGCCGTGCTCGTTGACCGCGGCGGAGCCGCGGTTCTGCCCCGCCTGCCAGAGGCAGAAGACCGCGCCCTCGGGGTCGGCGCAGACGGCCATGCGCCCCGCGTCGAAGACGTCGAACGGCTCCGTGATCACCTGCCCGCCCGCGTCACGCACGCACCCGGCGGCGTCGTCGGCGTTCTGCACGCTGATATAGGTCGTCCACACGGGAGGCTTCGTGGACGGCCCCGAGATCGCCCCGACATCCCGGCCGCCGAGGCGGGCCATGAAGTAGTTCTGCCCCGAATCGGGCGGCATCCCGTCCTCGGTCTCCCAGCCAACCGGTGGCGTCGCGCAAGGACAGAGCAGGCTGCGCCGCGTGCGCGTCCCGGCCGCGGCTGCAACGCCGAGCGCGGCAGCACCGCATCGGCAGTTAGCGTGCGCCGCAGCTTGCCCTGCCGTTAAGGAGCGGTTGTCGGACCTGGCCCGGCAACGCGCTAAGCAACCAACGACTACCAGGCCGGTGACAGTGGCGGCAGCCGATACCATCTGCAGGCATGTTCACTTTGCGGACTGCCTCATGTGTCCCGGTCGTGCTCGCCGCGCTCCTGGTCGCGGGCTGCGGCAGCAGCGGCGGCAGCAACAGCAGCGGAAGCGGGTTGTCGGTGCAGCAGCGGCTACAAACCGGTCAGGTATGCGTGGACGTCGCCGGGTCGGTGAGCACGGCAGCCCAGGTCGGGCTGAAGCTTGCGAACGGTTCGATCACCCAGGCCGACGCGACTACCCAACTCCAGCCCGTCACTAAACACGTAAGCGACCTCGCCAGCCAGAATGCCGCACTGCCGATCGGCACGAGCCTCAAGCAGCTCTCCGACAGCATCGGAAAGGTAGAAGCGACCAGCCCTACCAATGTCGCGGACGTCAAGGCCGCGGGGTCGCAACTGACGACCGCGACAAAGGACCTACTGGCCAGCTGCGCAGCTATCCGGCACTGACGGCCCGCCCGGCCCGGGGCAACAACCCCCGAGGGGGCGGGAGGCTACGACACCGCACGCAGGCACCGCAGTCAGGTGCCTCATCACCGAAGGAGATCACCATGGCATTGTTCGACCAGTTGAAAGGCCTGCTCGGCACGGCCAAGAAGGCCGCCGCCGACCACCCGGACCAGGTCAAGTCCTCCCTGGCGAAGGTTGAGGACGCCGTTGACAAGCAGACCGGCGGCACGCACCACACCCAGATCGTCAAGGCCGGAGACAAGGCCGAGCAGTACCTCGACAAGCCGCATCGCCCCTAAAGGCAACCCGTGGCTGCGTCGCCGGTCGGCTGGTTCAACGGATGGTGTCAGCACGATCGGTCGGGGAACTGAGCCGCTGTACGACGGCAACGGGCTGGGCTGACAACTCGATCAGTTCGGCGCTCATTTCGACGCGGTGTCGCTGCAGGTGATTGACGTCGGCGCGGGCGGCAGGGGCTGCCGAGGCCGGGCGTACGGCCTGATCCTGGATATTTGCGCCTGCGCCTCGGGCCGCCCGGGCATGGCCGCCACCTCCAGCTCGGCGTCCCGCCGGGTCTGCTTCCACTGCGTCTCCCTCGGGAAGCGCGGCCGCCGGGGTTCGTCGACGAGTTGAGACCTTGGTTCGAATGTCACCGTGAAACGCACTTCGCCCTCTTGGCTGCCGCCCCACGGGGATCCTGTGGGGATGGCATGGCTTGCGCTGCTACGCCGCGTTCCTGAGCCGACGCCGTCGCCAGGGTGGGGGCTGACGATCAGAGCGTCTAAGTGGACGTGGCGTACCGGAACGCCGGGGTGGGGCGCAACCTGATTGAGATGGCCCTCGCCCACGCTCGAGCAGCAGGTGCGGAGCACGCGACGGTACAGGCCGGAAGACGGTCTCTTCCGTTTTACAAGCGGATCGGTTTCCGAACATCAGCCCGCCTGCTTCGGCTGGCGTCACACGACCAGTAGGCGCCGATAGCCGAGCAGAGCCGGCATTCCAGCAGGGCAACTCGACGGGTCGGCTGCGATCATAGCGCACGTGGGCTCGGAAGCACGACTTCGGCTCGTGGCCGAGGCTACGAGGTTGACGATCGACGCCTCGCCGATCTCGCTGCCGAGCGACTCGAACGAGACGTGGAAGATCGGCGAACTCGTGCTGCGGATCTGCTGGCGCGGCGACCGGTCGCGTCTCCAGCGCGAGGCGCTCGTCCTCGAGCACCTACCTGACGAGGTGCCTCACGTCAGGCTCGCCGACGCCGGCGTCATCGATGACCTGACCTGGACGCTCACCCACTGGGTCCCGGCACCATGCTCTCCCACGGCTGGGCCGACCGCGACCAAGCCCAGCGACGAACCGCAGCCGAACAGCTCGGCCACGCGCTCCGTGCGCTGCACGCCTGGGAGCCTCCGCCGGAGGTGCGGGCCGCGCTCGCGGCTCGCCCGGCCCAGCCCGACACCTCCGACGTCATCGGGGCAGACCTCAACCCGCTCCCCCTCGACCGTGCGCTGGGCCTGCTCGAGCCTGCTCTGCGGCTCGACCACGTCGATCCGCACCTCGTCACCCGGCTTGGCGAGCAGCTCGAGCGGCTCCGACACCTCGATCCCCTCACGGACCGGACCTGGGGCGTCGTCGTCCACGGCGACGCCCACCTGAACAACGTCATCTGGCACGGCTCCCGGGTCGCTGCGCTCCTGGACTTCGAATGGGTGCGGCTCGGACCACCCGATCTTGAGCTCCAGCCCCTTCTCGACTCGGACGGCACCCTGGTCCGATCGCTCATTGGCGCCTATCCCGCGATCGTCGCGCACGCGCAGGTCGTCGACCGCCTCTGGCTCTACGACCTTGCCGGCGTGCTCCGGGATCTCATCATCAAGCCGGTGTCCCCCGACGGGGTCCTGCCGTCGTGGCATCCGCTTCGCCGCCTGCCGATGATCCTGCGAGGACCCGACTACATCAAAGCCTTGCTCGACGACGCGGGCACAACCCCGCCCTGACCACCCGCGATGCGTGGATCTGTGCGGTGAACGCCCAGAAGCACGGCAGTACGAACAGGGCGGGTGGCTCCCTCAGGAGATGTTGCCCTCACGGAAGAGGGCGACCGAGACTGGGAGACCCGTGGCAGCAGCGCCCAACACCGCTCCAACGAGAGCGATGGTCCAGGCAGCCATGCCCCCGACTAAGACGCCGAGACGCCCGCCCGGGACTACACGTATGCCGTTAGCCAAGATCATCTTGGGCCCCACCTGAGGCTCAGGTCAGCCCTCACCGGCGGCCCTCGGTCGCAGCGAGTACTGCCCGCTGTGTGTCAGGGCCAACTCTCGAGAACGTCCCGACGGTCGGCGTTCTCAGGCGTTCGTACGGAGGGCACCTACCCTGCCGGGGCGCGGCTCTGCACGAGAGGATGCACGCCGCGACGGCTCGCACAGCAGCATAGAGCGGACGTGAAGCACGCCATTGCCTCCCGACAAGCCCTTGCCTTGCGGGACGCGGTCGTTGACCGGTTGACCTTGCCGCTGCGTCAACTTCTAGCGTCGACGGCGGCCGGCACCTAGCCGGCTGGGAGCACGGAGGCTGGCGTGGCCTGGTCGATCGCTGAGGTGGCGCGGATGTCGAAGGTGACGTCGCGGACGCTGCGGCACTACCACGACGTCGGTCTGTTGCGACCGGCCTACGTCGGCAGCAACGGCTACCGCTACTACGAGCAGGAGCAACTGCTGCGACTGCAACAAGTTCTCCTGTTGCGCGAGCTCGGTCTCGGGCTCGGCGCGATCGCCGAGGTCCTGGCCGGTGATCGTGACCAGGTCGTGGCGCTGCGCCAGCACGAGCGGTGGCTGCGCAGCGAACGCGACCGGCTCGACCAGCTCGCCGACACCGTCGCCCGCACGATCCGACAACTGCAAGGAGAAGATCACATGACCGCAGCAGAGCTGTTCGAGGGCTTCGCCGACCGGCAGGCCCAACTCGAGGACGACCTGGCCCCTGAACACGGTGAAGGGGTGCGCGAGCACTTCCGCACCGCCCGCGAGGTAACCAAGGACTGGACGCAGCAGGACTACCTCGACGCCCAGCGCCGAGCCGAGGAGCTTGATGACAAGATTCTCGCGGTGATGCGGTCCGGAGCCGCCCCGGACTCGCCCGCGGCACTCGAGGTGATGGCCGAGCACTACCAGGAGGTCGCGCAGTTCTGGACCCCCGACCGGGACAGCTACCCGGGCCTGGGCCGGCTGTACGTCGACAACCCCGAGTTCAAGGCGCGGTACGACGCCAAGGCCCCAGGGCTGGCCGAGTACCTGCGCGACGCCACTGCCGCCTACGCCGACCAACGGCTGAGCTGACAAGGCCCCGCCCGACAGAACGGACGGGAGCGACACCGGCGGGATCAAGGGGCTACAGACCCTGAACCCGACTCGTCGATCGCGCACACGGCTATGCACGCGAGAGGCATGCACGCTTCCACGCTGGCCAGTGGCATGACAGTGCGTTAGAAGGGAGAGCTCGGAATGGAGACCCAGATTGGTTTGACCGGCGAGAGGCGTCGCCCGCCATCGGTGGTTCACCGTCGCTAGTCTGCGCGCGTGGCACATTTGGAACCCGCCGCTTGGCCACCTGCCCCGATCAGGACCGAGCGCCTCGTGCTCCGTGAACCTGAGGCCCGAGACCGTGCGGCGGTCATCGAACTGTTCGCCTGCCCCAAGGTGGGCACCTACATCGGTGGTCCTCGTCCGCGTGACGAGCTCGAGCGCGCGGTGCCGGAGGTGCCCAAGCGGCGCCCTGGCCTTTTCGTGGTCGATCTTGACGGCGCGATGATCGGCATCGTCACGCTCGACCGGCGCGACCCAGAGCGCAAGGGTCACCTTCGTGCGGAGGGTGGGGAGGCCGAGCTCGGCTACATTTTTTTGGCGCAGGCGTGGGGACGCGGCTACGCCACCGAGGCGTGCGCAGCGGCCCTCGACTGGTTCGCCGGCGCGCTTCCCAGGGAGTCAGTGGTGCTGTCCACCCAGACCGCCAACGAAGGCTCGATGCGGGTCGCGGTGAAACTGCGGTTCATTGAGGTGGAGCGGTTCGAGGACTACGGCGCCGAGCAGTGGTTAGGCGTGTGGTCCTCGGTCACGCCGTCCGGTTGAGCTCGTGCTTGACGGCGCAACGGATCCACGCGGAGACCGGGCGGATCGTCGCTCCCCTTACAACGGTCACCCGACTCTGACCGGGGCGTTCGCGCCGGTGCGCGGGCTGCTCGATCGGACGTAGTTCCTTGACGTCGACCCTGGCCTGCGCCGTGGCCACCTGGTCACAGGCACGTGCCGCACGGCCGCAGCCCGCGGCCGCCGAGCACTGGGTCGCCTGCTCCGACGACCGCACCGCCGAACTCCTCGAGGCCACGCGCTCTCGCGCCGACAACGTCGTGCGGCTTGAGCCGCGACGTGGACGCCGGCCGAAATCAGACGGCGGCCACGCCGATCAGGCCGTTGCGCGTCACCAGGCCCGCGAGCTCCCGCTCGGACAGGCCGTCGGTGCCCACCGGCCGCCGCGGCAGCACCATGTGCCGTGACTCCGCGCTCGCGTCCCAGACCGTGATGTCGACGCCTGCCGGTACGTCATAGCCGAATTCGTGCAGGACACCCCGTGGGTCGCGCACCACCCGGGACCGGTAGCCCTCGCTTTTGTACCAGCTCGGCGACGGGCCTAGTAGCGCGATCGGGTAGCACGAGCAGAGCGTGCAGACGATGATGTTGTGCGCGGCGGCGGTGTTCGCGACCACCTTCAGCCGCTGCTCCTGCAGACCACCTCCCATCGACAGGCCGACCTCGGGCAGCGCGGCGTTGGCGTTGTCCAGCAGCCGCTGCCCGAAGCCCTGGTCGACCCACGCCCGGGCCACGACGCGGGCACCGCTGGCGGGTGAGCCCTTGGCGAGGAAGGCCGTCAGCGCCCGGTCCAGCTCAGCCGGGTCGACCAGCCCTCGTTGCTCGAGCAGCGCCTCGACGTGCCGGACCTTCGCCGCCAGCGCGGTGGACGCCCCGGCGTGGTCCCCGCTCATCGCTCCTTCTGCAGGTAGCTCTCGAACAGCGCCAGCATCACGCTGTGATCGCCCTCGCCGAACAGCTCACGGGCCTCGAACCGGACGGTGTAGACGGTCTGCGTTTGCGCCGGCAGGCCGCGCGCGCGGTCGTCGGCAAGCGGACTGGACCCCTCGGGCTCGAGCACGGTCCCGACCGCGCCCCGGGCGTAGCGCGGCAGCCGAGTGTGGTGCGGCGGGTCGCTGCGCCGGGTCCGGACGCGGGTGCCTGGGGGGAAGCGGTCAGCCACCGTGCACCTCGTCGCGGGACAGCACGCCCTTCTCCACGCACAGCGTCGTGACGGCATGGAACCACTTCTCGTAATAGCTCGATGCGAGGTACTCCGCCGGCGGCATCCGCTCGATCGCGTCGCGGAACTCATCGAGGTTGTAGACACCGGCGCCGAGCAGCGCGCGGTTCATCGCGAAGACGTGCGCCTCCCAGTCGGCGTGGAAAGCCGGCTCGTCGAGCTCGGGCTGCGGCAGGTCAAAGCCCTCGACCCCACCGACGTCGTTGATGCGCGCCACGGCGCCACCCTGACACACCAACCCGTCGCGTCCTCGAACCGGGCCGACAACCGGCCCGGATCTTCGACCACACACCGACGGGCGGACGCGCCCAGGAGCCTGTTCAGCCGCCACGGCAACTGGCCAGTAGGCGCTCGCCTGGGTGCCAGCAGCTTCGTGGATGAATCCCAGCGTCCGAGCGTCCGAGCGTCCGAGCGTCCCAGCGTCCCAGCGTCCCGGCGTCCCGGCGTCCCGGCGTCCCGTCGTCCCAGCGTCCGCTCATCGGCTGAGCGGACGGTCTCGGCTGCGTGCCATGCCTTCTGGACGCATGGTCGTGGGCGGCTGCAGGAGCGGCAGCGCCGGCTATGACCTGGGCTGAGCTCCTTGAAGGGCCGCCGTGCGGCGGCCGGGCCGTTCGGCGTTCTCAGGAGCCTCGGTCAATGGCTTGTAGGCATTCGTTGGCCGAGCGGGGGCCACTTGACGTCGCCTTCTGGTGCGGGTGACTTGGTGGCCGACCCGCTCCTCGTCGTCGAGCGCGCTCCGGGTCGTGGGACGTGGTCGCTTGACCGAGCTGCTCGATGAGTTGTTGGCCGAGCTGCACCGGAGGTAGGTGGAGCGGCAGTTGAGGTCGAGCCGGTCGACTGTGGTGGTTGTGCCAGGCTGCGGCGGTGCTCACGGTCGCGGACGCCCTGGCCGCCGGCAGCCGGGCGCTCGGTGTGCCTCTCTCGGGTCCGGAGCAGCTGAAGGGCAGCGACCGCACCCTTGTCGTGCGAGCTCGGGCGCCTATGGGGAGCGTCGTCGTCAAGCTTCACCGTGACACCACCGCCGAGTCCGCAGTACGCGAGCCAGCGGGCCTGGAAGTGGCGGACGGGCAGGGCACACCGCGGCTGCTCGCCGTCACCGACCCGGCCGGCGTCGTGCTCGAGGATGTTGGTGCGGGCGACGACCTTGCGGCGCTGCTGCTGGGCACCGACCCGGCTGCGGCCGCCGACGGCCTGCGGCAGTGGGCGGCGGCACTGGGCGTGCTGCACGCCCGCACCGCGGCCTGCGGAGTGCAGCTGCAGGCCGCGCTGGACCGCACTACGGCGCGCCTAAGCGTGCCGACGCTGCCGGCCGCCGGCACGCCGGCGATGCTGGCGCTGGCCGCCGATGCACTCGCTGCTGACCTGCCGCTGCTCGGCGTCCATGCATCGAACGACGCGCTCGCGGAGCTGCGCGGCCTCGACGGGCTCCTGCGCGGTCCCGCGCAGGCATGGGCGCTCACACCGTCCGACGCCTGCCCTGACAACAACCGGCTCACCGCAGCCGGTCTGGTGCTGCTGGACCTGGAGGGCGCGCAGCTCCGGCACGTCGCGTGGGACGCCGCGTACCTGCTCGTTCCGTGGCCGTCGTGCTGGTGCAGCTGGCGGCTGCCGCTGGAGGTAACCGACGCCGCCCTGGAGTCCTGGCGCGCAGCAGTTGCCCTGCCCTACGCCCACGAGCCGGGCTTCGAGGACGACCTGCGCACGGTGTCGCTCGGCTGGGCGATGACCTCGGCCGGCTGGTTCGTGCGACGCGCGGTCCAGGACGACCATCCGCACCCGGCGGCACCCACCCGCAAGGCCATGGTGCAGCACCGGCTGGCGGCGGTCGTTGAACACCCTGACCGGCAGTTGCCGGCGCTGACCGGGCTCGCGCAGGAACTGCTGCAGGCGACGTACGACACCTGGGGCGAGGTGACCCTGGAACTTGCCCCAGCCTTCCGCTGACCAGCCGCGTTTCGCTCGCTCGCATCGGCGGATGTCAGAGGCTAGGTTGGCATCCCGCCGACACCTGAGAACGCCGACGCTGCCCAGCTGGGAGGGACGTTCGCAGGAGGCGCCGAGCTGACAACCCTGCCCCGCCGATCGCCAGCGACCGCTGGATTGGTGGGGCAGTGTGGCGGAGCCGACCGGGTCCGCTTCCCGGCCACGCAACGAGCGGCTGCCATCAACTGCGGCGGGCGACACTCATCACGGCGCACCCGGGTCGGGGTGGCGGCGATCGTCCTCGTCAGGCCAAGCCAGCGCGTAGGCCGGCCGAGGAGACGCGTCGCTCCCAGCCATGCTGCACTTCTACATTATTCACCGAGCCCACAGCGCCATCGGGGGCCTACCGTCGATTAGCCACCTGACTGACCTGCCGGGACGCGACCGCTAGGCGACTACGTCCGAGCGGAAGCTCTCGATGATGTTCATGAACTCGTTGATCTCCTGGGCTGGGGCGCCGAGATAGAACAGGGTGGCCTCGATTTCCATGTAGACGGCGTCGAAGCCGTCCTTGTCGATGCTCAGATGCTCGTGCGCCACGCTCATGTCATGGCCGATGTAGCACTTCGGGCCACCGACGGCCTCGATGGACCAGGCGGTGACCAGAAATTTGTAGCCGGCGGCGTTCGCGGGGTTGCCGTGGTGCTCATGGACCTTGTCGTTGGCGTTCACCTTGACGTTTTTGAACAGACGGTCGACGAGCACGTCGACGGCACCGGCGATGCCGTAGCAGCCGCCGAGACGCTCGTAGAGCGTCGCGTCGGCCGGGTGCACTTGGGGGGCGGTTGCCGGGTCGGCCTCGGGAGCGAGCCGTCGGGTGTCGGGCACGTTCAGGGTCATGATGCTTTTCCTTCCATCGGCTGGGGGCCTGCGGCAGTTGCGCGCATGTCGTTGACCAAGTCGTGCAGCTCGCCGCGCAGGGCAGCGAGAGCGTGGGGGGAAAGGCCCGTGGCGCATTCGACGGTGCGTTGGACGGCGGCTGCGGACGTCTCGAGTTCGACGCCGACCGACGTCAACTCGACTAGCACCGCCCTGCTATCGATTGGGCTGCGCCGGCGCACGATCAGCCCGGCTTGTTCCAGCCGCTGCAGCAAGGGTGTCATGGCGTGGGCGGGCAGGTCGAGACGCTGCGCGAGTTCGCTGACGGTACCGGTGCTGTGTTGCCACAGCGCCATGAGCGTCAGGTACTGGGGGTAGGTGATACCGAGCTCACGCAGCAGCGGACGGTAGGCGCGGGTGATCGCGTTGGTGGCAGCGTAGAGCGCAAAGCAAAGCTGATCGTCGAGCCGCAGCCGTGCGTCGGTCATCGTCGCCGCTCCTCGTTGAGTGTGACGAAGATAACTCACGCGTGAGGTGTTAGCCACCCAAGGCTGGTGCGATCAGCCGGATGCGCCCCCGCACTGCCTCTTCCGCCTCCCGAAGCATCCGCGCATCGGCACTCCCAAGAGCGTCTGGATGTCCTGCTGACAGGCGGGCGAACGGACATACGGAGTTGTCAGCGCGCTGCACTCTTCGCAGCCGAGCTGCGCAGATCGACGGCTCGGCGGGCTTCAAGCCGGGTTTTTGAGCGCTCCTGCTGGTTCCGTGATTCGTTCACGCGGCTTGTCGGCTGGACGTCTCCGCCGAGGAGATGGCGGACACCGGCACGTTCGTCCGGCGGCTCGTCACCGGTTCGTTCTCGCCGACTAACAAGATCGACTACTGCGATTCGGAGAGCGGTGGGCACGACGACGACTGAGGCGCCGGGGACCTCGCTACCTGTCTGTCCTCACGCGCGCTGCAACAGCCGCTCACCGGGTGTCGTTGACGGTCGACGCGGTGACCGAGCGGATCAGGTGTCACGAGACCCGAGCTGAGGCCGGGGGAGCCGCTGCGGCCCTCCCCGACCTCAGACCGTCAGGTGAGGCGCTTGGCGATCGCGGTCATCTTCGTGACCTCGGCGGTCTGTGAGGTGACGATCCGCTGGGCGAGCGCCTTGGCGTCGGTGTACTGGCCGTTCATGATCTCGGTGTTCGCCATCTCGATCGCGCCGGTGTGATGGCGGGTCATCATGTCGACCCACATCTTGTCGAACGCGGTGCCGGTGGCCTTGCCGAGCGCGGCCATCTCGGTGTCACTCATCATCCCCATGCCGCCGCCGGACATGGAGTGGCCCATTCCGGTTCCGGGCACGGGGACCTTCCAGTCGGTGAGCCAACCGGTCATCGTCTGGATCTCAGGGTCCTGGGCGCCCTTGATCGCCTGCGCGAGCGCCTTCACCTCCGGGTCGACGGCTGCGGCGAGGGCCATGTCGGCCATCTCCACGGCCTGCATGTGGTGCGGGATCATGTCGGTCGCGAACGCGACGTCCGCGACGTTGTGCGCGGCCGACGACGACGCGCTGTTGCCGTTCGTCGCGTCGTGGTTGCCGGCGCTGCTCGAGCCGCCGCATGCGGCGGCGAGCGACAGGCCGGCCAGGGCGACGGCGGCGGGGACGAGCCTGCGGGCGGTGCGGTGCTTGATCTTGAGGGTCATGGCTGTGCTGTCTCCTCGGGAGGTGCAAGGCCTGAGGCCCTGCGGGAAGATCCGGGCTGGTGCCCGGCGGACGGGGGTGAACCGGAGGTGCTCGGTTCGGCCTACGTCCGGGAGACGCACAGGTCGTTCAGGTCGGGTGGGGCGCGGTCGGCGCGGGCGCGGGTCGGTGCGCACCCCGCCGCGTGTTGCGGCAGCGGGAGCACTGCCGCCGCCAGGCCGGCGGGCGCATCGAGGGCGACACGGTGGGCGGGCGCTGCCAGGCATAGGTGATGCCCGCTCGCGGCGGGCCCGTGGTGCGGGCCGTCCCGCGTGGGAGCGGCCGGCGCGGCGCCGCGCGCGGCGTGCCCGCCGGCCATGTCCATGCTCATGACCGCGACGGGCATGACCTGGTGTGTCGGGTCGGCCAGGGCGGTGCCGGACAGGCCGTGCATTGCGACGAGCCCAGCCAGCAGCGCGAGGACCAGGACGGCAGGCGTCCGGTTCGGACGACTGGGCAGGGTCACGGGAACGGAACGAACGGTCACCTGTGCCTGTTCCCTGCCGCCGGCGGGATTCAGGTCCGACCGGCAACGGGCCGCGACGGTCGATGGGCGTGTCGGCCCGCGCTGTCACCCAACGCCGGCTACAGCAGGCCACCGATCTCGCGCGGGGAACCGCCCAGTAGTCGGCGTACCGGCTGACGCTGCCCCCGACGCGAACGACCTTCGCCGCCGCCCACAGCCCGAGCAGCGGCTCGACTGACCCTTCCGGGCAACGGCTGCTCCGGTGCCACAGCCAGGCCGTATGGGCCTACGGAGGGTCGCCGAACGCCTCAAGCCCGCGGGAAGCAGCTCCTGCCCATCCTTCTCCTTGATCACATCGACTGCGATTGCGCGAGGCGCTGCGGTGAGGTCCAGGGCGCCGATGGCTTCTCACTTCCGGGTGATGACCCACTCCAGCGACCGGAACCGAAACGCGTGACGACCGGCTCGGCCTCATCGCTGTGCTCAAGGGGTGTGCGACCTGGGTGTGGTCCCGCAGCAGGGTGTGATCACCACTTGGTAGCGGCGGGATGGGGCATGTGCGCCGCTTCAGCTATCCGGTGACGGCTGCTGACGGTGCCAGGCCGCGAAACGTTCGTGCAGCCCCATTGGCTCTGCGCGATCTGCTGCTCAAGAGAGGTGAGCAGACCGTCCGCGTCGAGGGCCCGCGCCTGTACCACCAACTCAGAGATTCGCTCTCTCAGGGAAGTATCTTTGTCCGCGGTCGTTGGAGATGGGAGGCGGACTGCCTCGACGTCTTTACCGATGCAAACGGTGATGTCGATGGCGTCGTCCTGGATCGCATTGATGCGTGCGCTGTCGGCGGCCGGTCGGGCGCCGAGCATGCGCGCTAGGAATAGGACAGTGTCCGGGTACTGGTCGTTGAGGTGTCGAGCGAGGTTGACCGTACTTGCCTGCCGTTGGTGCTTCATCTGCTTCCTCAGGTACTTCGCGCTGTGGCTGGGCGTGGGCTTGCCGGTCGGGGCGGGGCTACCGGCTGGAAGAGCTCAGCTCAAGGAGACGGCCGCCGATAGTCGTTGCGGCGGGCGATGACCAGGTCGGCGGCGGTGAACGTGCGGTCGGTGTACGGGCCGACCGGGACGGTCATCGACGGGCCGGTGAGGAGGCCGGCGGTACGCATGTGGGTACGCGCCCGCAGGTTCAAGTCGTCCACGTCGGTGCGCCGTACGGCCAGCATCGCCGGTGATGCCGACGGTGGCCAGGACACCCAAGGTCGCCTGCTCGAGGTCCACGGCCAGCATCAGGTTTCTGGGCTGATGCCGTTGGTCGACGGCGACGAGGCACACGTTGGCCGACCGAGCCGGTCTGATGGGTTCCGCAACCCCTGTCAGTCAGAGGGCCGACCTGCAGCTACGACATCCGGCGGCGGCGGGCAACCACGGCCAAACCGAGCAAGAGCAGGGCGAGCAGCGGAAGCCTCGTGCCGAGGCCGGTGGCGGCGAGGGACCGCTCCGCCGGGAGGCCCGTACCAGAGCTGCGGGCGCCGCTGGCGGCGAGGGACCGCGGCGCTGGGAGGCCTGTACTCGAGCTGCGGACACCGCTGGCGGCGATGACCCTGTCGGCCGGTCGCGGGCCGCACTCCCCTGCAGGTGCCGGCGGGTACGCCGACTTCCCCTGCGAGGGCTGCCCGAAGTGCAGGCAGTTGAGGTTGTCGGGGTTGGCGATGGGGAGCTCGAAGATCGGCCCAGGGCCGTCCGGGTCGATGGCGGTGCCATACCGCAGGAATGCCGTGAGCTGCGCCTCGGCCATCTGCCGGCCGAACAGCCTCGGGTCCTCGAGGAAGCCGTGAGGGTTGGTTCCGTTCGTCGGCGTCTTGTCGTTGCGGTAGTAGGTCACCCGGTCGAACAGCTTGCCGGCCCGGTAAATGTTGCCGCCCTCGATGTTGGGCACAGTGTCGTCGGCGTACGCGGTCTGGAACAGCACGTCCTTCGCGGCGTACCGGGGGCGCAGGCGCAGCAGCGGTGCGAAGGACTCGGGGCTGCCGGGTCGCTCGTACCAGATGGCGTCGCGCAGGTAGCGCTGCAGCCGCACGGCGCCGGCGTGCGGAGCGGTGATCGGCGGCTCGAACGGCTGCGGGATGTCTTCGGTGAACCCGTCGAGCCCGGGGCCGCCGTTGAGCAGGCTGGGGCGGTTGACCTTGAGCTGCGGGGCGAGCAGGAAACGAAAGAAGCCCTGCCGGGCGATGTCGACGATCGGGCCGCCACCGACGTTGAGCAGCCCCCGGTGAACGTGCGGGTCGGTGCCCATCAGGATCGTGCCGTAGATGCTGCCGAACGACAGGCCGTAGTAGGAGACACCCGTCTTGCGTAGCAGTACGTTCCGCCCCAGGCAGCCGGGGACCGTGACACCTTTCTCGACCATCCGGACCGCGGCCATGTTGTCGAGCGCGGTCTGGGTGAGGCCGTCGCGGTCACCGACCAGCGCGTACGGCGACGGGGTGTCCCTGACGACCTTGCCGCCCGAGAGCGTCTTGCGGTCGGACGGCTGCACCCCCTCGGTGCTGGTGATCTGCCCGTCGCCGTCGAGGTCGTGCCCGCGGCCGTACGCCAGGAAGGTCTTCGCGGTCCCCGGCGCACCGACCGAGATCTTGCTGGCCGGGCCGTAGCCGTGGCCGAGCGGGTCGATCGACATCGTGGCAATGCCGGCGGCCGCATTGGCGTCGGAGGTGAGGAACAGGTCGAAGTAGCTGCGGGTGAAGCCCGGGCCGTAGACCGCGACCGGCCAGCCGCCGACAGGTACGCGCCCGGCCGGCACCACGAGCGAGAAGCCGATCCGCGCCTTGCCGAGGGCCGGCGGGGTCTGGGAGGTCGGGACCGGCGGGACGTAGGCGTTGGGGGTCACGAACTGCGGGCTCTCGAAGCTGCCAAAGGCGAAGCAGGACGACCCGACGACCTGGTCGGTGAGCACCGGCGAGCTGGTCAGCTTCGTCTTATCGGTCGTCATCTGGTCGAGCCGGGTGATGAACGGCTCGTCGGCGACCGGGAAGACCGTCGAGGTGGTCCCTTGGGTGAACGACGGCGCCTTCGAGGTGATCCGGGCCTGGCGGTACGCGGTGCCGTCGTCGAGCGAGCGGCGCAGCCGGTCGAGCTCAGTGGTGGCCGACATGGTGGTGAACGGCACCCGCGTGCCGTGGGCCAGCGGGTGCCCGGCCGCGTCGCGCACCCCGTTCGTCACGACCAGGGTGAACGTCCTTTGCTCCGGCAACTGCTCGCGCAGCGTTCCGAGCAGGACGTGCTCGGCCGGGTCGTAGGTGATCTCCTGCAGCCCGACGTGCAGACCGCCGCCCTCGACGTAGACGGTGGAGGGCACGACGGTCGAGACGTCGATCGCACCGGTGAAGGGAATCGTCACCCGCGGCTGCAGGTCGAAGCCGTCGAGGGTGTTAAGAAGCCGAACCGAGTCGCAGGTGCTGCTGGTGGCCGCCGTGCACGACGGCATCGGCAGCGCTACCCGCCGCCCGGTCAGCTGGCGGCTGTCCGCGACGGTGAACCGGTTATTAGGCATCGCGGACCCGTCAGGGCTGCTGCCGGCCGCCACGGACACCCCACCGGCGGCTGACGCGACGGACGGCAGACCTACCGCCGACGACAGGGCGAGGGTGATGAGCACGAGCAGGGCGCAGCGGATCCGACGCACAGCAGCTTCCTCCGTCTTGGGGCAGGTCACACTCTCTTCGACGCGCGCCTGCAACAATCCTGCACCACAGGACGAGGAACGACAGGTACCCCAGGGCGACCGGATCTGGCTGGCCGGCAAGCAGCTGAACCAGGCCCACGCCGGGCCGGTCCTCACAACCAGCGACCTCCGGGTGCCCCAGCTACCCACAACGGATCTGAACGGCCGCGAGGTGCTCGACGTTGGTCAGCCACCCCGGACCCGATGCCTGCACCGACGGCTTCGACGCCGACGAGGCCAGGACCACTGGATCGCGGTGGCAGGACAACGGGCTCGTATTCGCCCAGCTGATCGGCAAGCCGATCGACTCGCGGCGGGACTGGACAGAGTGGAAGGAGATCCTGCGCGACGCGAAAGTCCACGACGGGGGCCTCCACGACGCCAGGCGTACCGCCGCCACGCTGTTGCTCGGACAAGGGGTCGATGCCCGGGTGGGACTGGAGATCCTCGGCCACAGCCAGATCAGCCTCACGCAGAACACCCACCAGCACGTGATGCCCAGGGTGATCGCGGACGCCACGCAGCGGCTCGGCGAGGTGTTGTTTGCCCCAATGGCCACCACAATGGCACCACCCGACGGGCCTACCCCGTGACGCGGCTTGCATCACCCCAGGTCAGAGGCTATGAAGCGTTGCTCCCGCACCTGGACTCGAACCAGGAACCGTTCGATTAACAGTCGAATGCTCTGCCAATTGAGCTATGCGGGAAGGCGCGCAGAACACTAGCGCAGCCCCCTCGGTAGACGCCGGGCCGACGGGGTAGGGACCGGCTGCGCACCATCCACGCCCGACGATGTCCCGGAGGACCCCGTGCTGAAGAAGATTTCCCTCCTATCCGGCTTCGCTGCCGGTTACGTGCTCGGTGCCAAGGCCGGCACCGAGCGATACGACCAGATCAGGACCGCGGTGGACGAGCTGATGGGCAAGCCGCAGGTGCAGAAGGCCACTGGCACTATCACCAAGACCGCGAGCGACCTTGGTGACAAGGCCAAGGAGACGGTCAACGACAAGGTGGAGAGCGTGACCTCGTCGGCGGCCGCCAAGAAGCCGGTGCCAGAAACCCCAATGACGTCCGCACCCACTGCCGGCAGCGCGCCGGACGTCGCCATGTCCACCGGAGCCACGGGAGCGACCGGTGGCTCCGGCACCACGAGAGCCCCAGGAGCCACTGGTGGCAGTGGTGCCGCCGGCATCCGCCCCAGCTGAGCGCGCCTCGCCTCACCCGACCCCAGTACCCCTGACCCTGACCCGAAGGGAAACGCCCATGGGCACCGTCGCCCACTACCTCGAAGTCAACGTCCCGGCCGACCAGGCCTACGCCTGGTGGCGGGGCTTGACCAACCTCCCGTCGATCATGCCGGACGTGCAGTCCATCGAGCCCAAGGCGGCCAGCACGAACGTCACGCACTGGAAGGTCTCGGGCCCGCTCGGCAAGACCGTCGAGTGGGACGCCACCATCGTGGAGGACGTCCCGGGGGCCCGCATCGCGTGGGCGACCGAGGGCTCCAGTGGCTTGGACGTCAAGAACGCCGGCGCGGTCCGTTTCGATGACCACGGCGCCACGACCGGTGTCGAGATCTCCCTCGCCTACGACCCGCCCGCCGGTGTGCTCGGCGAGGTCGTCGCCACCGTCTTCGCCAACCCGCAGAAAAAGGTCGAGGAGGCGCTGGCCGCTTTCAAGGCCACCATCGAGGCCGCCAGCGGCTCGGGGGTGGCAAGTCCGTGACCTCCCGCATCCCCGAGCCGCCGTCCCGCGCCGAGGCCGAAGGCATTCCCGACCCGGACGAGCTGACGCCCGGCCAGCGTGCCACCGGCCAGGAGGAGGGAGTGATGGAACCGCCCCACGACGTGGCCATCGCTGTCGACGACTTCGGCACCACTCCCGCCGAGATGCATGACGGTGAGCCGCTCTCCGCGCGACTGGCTCGCGAGGAGCCGGACGTTCTGGCCGGTGTCGACCGTGCGGCCGGCCCGTCCGAGGGCGACACCCGGTCCGACGAGCGCGCCGGGCAGGGCATCGGCCGGCTGGTCGCACCCGATGAGGGTGCGCACAGCGACACCGAGCCCGACCTGGTGGCCCGCGACGCCGGGACCGACCTCGGCGGTTATTCGGCAGAGGAGTCGGCCATGCACCCCGAGCCCGAGGTCTGAGTCGACATCATGGCCCGTTTGCGCCACGTCAGCGTCACCTCGCCCGGCCTGACCAGGGTCCGGTGCGGCAAGGGCTTCCGGTACCTCGACGCGGGTGGCCGGCCGGTCGCCGACGCCGCGGTGCTGGACCGGATCATGGCCCTGGTCCTGCCACCGGCGTGGACCGAGGTGTGGATCTGCCCGGTGGCCAGCGGACACGTCCAGGCCACCGGCCTGGACGCCGCCGGCCGGCGGCAGTACCGCTACCACGACCAGTGGCGCCTGCAGCAGGACCTTGTCAAGCACGAGCGGGTGCTCTCCTTCGGGGCGGTCCTGCCCCACGTGCGGGCAGCCGTCCGGACCGACCTGGCTGGCGCCGGCCTTCGTCGACGGCGGGTGCTGTCCTGCGCGGTGCGGCTGCTCGATCTCGGCTTCTTCCGGATAGGCAGCGAGCAGTACGCCGCGCAGAACGGCAGCTTCGGGCTGGCCACCATGCGCAAGGAGCACGTCACCGTCGCGTCGAACGGCACGGTGACCTTTGACTACATCGCCAAGAGCGGCAAGCACCGTGTGCAGTCCCTGGTGGAGCCGGAGGTCGGCGCCGTTGTCCAGGCCCTCAAGCGGCGGCGTGGAGGTGGCCCGGAGTTGCTGGCCTTCCGGGACGGTGAGCGCTGGGTCGACGTCAAGAGCACCGACATCAACGCGCACCTGCAGGAACTGTCGGACGGTGACTTCACCGCCAAGGACTTCCGCACCTGGTCGGCGACCGTGCTAGCCGCGGTGGGGTTCGCGGTCAGCACCGATGCCGCGGCCTCTGCGACCGCCCGCCGGCGGGCCGTGACGCGCGTGGTGCAGGAGGTCGCGCACTATCTCGGCAACACCCCGGCGGTGTGTCGCGCCAGCTACATCGACCCGCGCCTCATCGACCTGTACGACGCGGGGGTGACGATCGCGAGCGAGCTGCGACTGCTCGGCGAGGACGCGGCCTACGGTCAGCCGGCCACCCAGGGCGCCATCGAGGCGGCTGTCCTCCGCCTGCTTCGAGCACCGGAACGGCAGGCCCTGGCGGGGTGAGGCGAGCGCGGGGGCCGGCCCGCTGTTTCGTGACGGCAGGCAAGGGGAGGTCGCGGCTGTGGCTGCTTCCTGTCCGGTCCGAGCGGTGCTGTTCGACCGTGACGGGACGCTGGTCGTCGACGTGCCGTACAACAGCGACCCGGATCTTGTGCAGCTGGTGCCCGGTGCCGTCCAGGCGCTGAACCGCCTACGCGAGCACGGCATCCTGACCGCCGTCGTCACCAACCAGAGCGGCATTGCCCGCGGGTTGCTGACCCGCGACCAGGTCGACGCCGTCAACGCCCGGCTCGCCGAGCTCCTCAATCCCGGCCCTTTCTTTGTCTGCGAGCACGTGGCGGCCGACGGCTGCGACTGCCGCAAGCCTCAGCCAGGTTTGGTGCTCCAGGCCGCCGGCTCGCTGGGGCTCGACCCGGCCGACTGCGCTGTCATCGGCGACATCGGCACCGATGTCGCCGCGGCCCTCGCGGCAGGTGCGCGGCCGGTGCTGGTCCCGACGGCGGCCACCAGGGCCGAGGAGGTGGCTGCCGCCCCCGAGGTGGCACCCGACCTGGCCGGTGCCCTGGACCTGCTGCTGGGCACGTCATGAGCACGGTCCTGGTCGCGCGGCTCGACAGCGACGGTGACGTGCTTATCAGCGGCCCGGCGGTGCGCGCCGTGGCCGCGGGCGCCGACCGCGTCGTCCTGCTCTGCGGGCCGCGCGGTGCGGCTGCGGCCCGGCTGCTGCCAGGCGTCGACGAGGTCGTCGTCTGGCACTGCCCCTGGATCGACGCGCAGCCGCAGCCGGTCGTACCGGCTCTCGTCGAGGCCCTGGTCGGTCGCTTGCGGGGACTGCGGATCGACCGCGCCATGGTCCTGACGTCGTTCCACCAGAGCCCACTGCCGTTGGCCCTGCTGCTGCGCCTGGCCGGCATCGCGTGGATCGGCGCCGCCAGTGAGGACTACCCCGGGACGCTGCTCGACCTTCGGCACCGCCTGCCGGACTCGGGCCTGCACGAGGTCGAACGGCAGCTCTCCCTGGCCCTGGCGGCGGGCTACCCATCCGACGGCACGGCGCTGGCCGTGCGCCGGCCACTTCGCGACACGGCCGACCTGACGCCGGAGGCGCCGTACCTCGTGGTGCACCCGGGCGCGTCGGTGCCGTCGCGCGCTCCCTCGCCGGCCTGGATGGTGCGGGCGGTCGGCGCGCTGGTCGGGGCCGGCCACCGCGTCGTCGTGACCGGCGGACCGGACGAGACGGCCCTGACAGCTCGGGTCGCCGGCACCCAGGCGACCGACCTGGGCGGCCGGACGGACCTGGCCGAGCTGGCCGACGTGCTCGACCGCGCGGCCTGCGTGGTGATCGGCAACACCGGTCCCGCTCACCTTGCCGCTGCCGTCGGCACGCCCGTGGTGTCGCTGTTCGCACCCGTCGTCCCCGCAGAGCGCTGGCGGCCGTGGGGGGTCCCACACGTCCTGCTCGGGAACCAGGCTGCGTCCTGTGCCGGGACCCGCGCGCAGACCTGCCCGGTCGCCGGGCACCCCTGCCTGGACAGCCTGGACCCTGGCCTGGTCGTGGGCGCGGTCGCCGCCCTGACCCGTTCACTGGAGGCTGCCCGATGAGGATCGCGATGGTCTCGGAGCACGCCAGCCCGCTGGCGGTGCTGGGCGGGGTGGACGCCGGCGGCCAGAACGTGCACGTCGCCGCCCTCGCGCAGGCCGTGGCGCGCCGCGGTGCCGACGTCGTCGTGCACACCCGCCGCGACGACCGGCGCTCCCCGCGACAGGTTCGTTTGGGGCGCGGCGTGACGGTCGACCACGTGTCCGCCGGCCCGGCCCGCTCGATCCCCAAGGACGAGCTGCTCCCGCACATGGGGGAGTTCGCGGCCGACCTACGGCGGCAGTGGGAGCGGGATCGGCCCGATGTCGTCCACGCCCACTTCTGGATGAGCGGGCTGGCCGCAGTACAGGCGGCCCGCCCGCTCGGCGTCCCGGTCGTCCTGACCTTGCACGCGCTCGGCGTCGTGAAGCAACGGCAGCAGGGGGTTGCCGACACCAGCCCCCCGGAACGCCTCGGCATCGAGCGCAGCCTGGTGCACGACGTCGACCACGTCGTGGCCACCTGCAGCGACGAGGTGTTCGAGCTGCTGCGGATGGGTGCTGACCGTCGGCGCATCTCGATCATCCCCTGCGGCGTCGACCTGGCGCGCTTCACCCCCGAGGCGGTCGGCGAGTGGCGGGACCCGCTGCGTTACCGGTTGGCCTGCGTCGGGCGGCTGGTCGAGCGCAAGGGTGTCGGCAACGCCATCACGGCGCTGGGAGCTGTGCGCCGTGCCGGCTTCCCCGACACCGAGCTGGTCATCGCCGGCGGCCCGGACGTCCGTGACCTGGGTGACGACCCGGACGTACGACGCCTGCGCGCCGTGGCGGAGCACGAGGGGGTGGCCGACCGGGTGGTGTTCCGCGGCCGGCTCAGCCGCGAGTCGCTGCCCTCGCTGTTCCGGTCCGCAGATGTGGCGGTCTGCGTCCCGTGGTACGAGCCGTTCGGCATCGTCCCCCTCGAGGCGATGGCCTGCGGCACGCCGGTCATCGGCACCGCCGTCGGCGGGATCGTCGACACGGTGGCCGACGGCCAGACCGGCCTGCATGTGCCCCCTCGGCGGCCGGACCTGCTCGCCGAGGCGCTGACCGCGCTGCTGCCCGACGTCGGTCGCCGCCGCGCCTTTGGCCGGGCCGCCGTCTCCCGCGTCCGGTCCCGGTACTCCTGGGACCGGGTCGCGGCCCAGACGCTCGCGACGTACCAAGAGCTGACCGTCCCCTCACAGTCCTACGAGGTGCTCTCATGACCGTTCCCCTGCTTTCTGGCGCGGCACACGTCAGCGCCCTGCTGACGGCCCTGCCGGAGCTGGACACCGGCAAGATCGACCTCTGGGGCCGGCAGCTCGCCCGGACGCTCGTCGGCGGTGGCCGGCTGCTGGTCTGCGGCAACGGCGGGTCAGCCGCGCAGGCCCAGCACCTGACCGCCGAGCTGGTCGGCCGGTACCGCGACGACCGACCGGCGCTGGCCGCGATCGCCCTGCATGCCGAGACCTCGGCTGTCACGGCGATCGCCAATGACTACGGCTGGGACCACGTGTTCGCGCGGCAGGTCCAGGCCCACGGCCGCCCGGGGGACGTCCTGCTCGGGCTGTCGACCAGCGGCCGCAGCGCCAACGTGCTGGCTGCGATGGCGGCGGCGCGCGAGGGCGGCCTGACGGTCTGGGCCCTGACCGGAGCCGCCGGCAACCCGATGCAGCTGGCGGCCGACGACTGCGTCAGCGTCGACGCCCCGGCTACCGCCACCGTGCAGGAGGTGCACCAGGTGGTCGTCCACCTGTTGTGTGCCTCGGTTGACCTGCAGGTCGGTGCTGATGCGCCGTCGAGTGCCACCGGGGGCCACCTCACCCGTTCCGGCGCCATCGCCGGCGCCGAGCCGCACCCGGCCAGCCGTTGACCCTGCTCGTCGTCGGTGACACGTTGCTTGACCGCGACCTGGTCGGCACGGTCGACCGGCTCTGCCCAGATGCTCCGGTACCCGTGGTGGACGAGCCGGTCCAGGTCTCCCGCCCCGGCGGCGCGGGCCTGGCCGCGCTGCTGGCCGCGGCCGACGGCCGCGACGTCTGGCTGGTCACCGCCCTGGCCGACGACGCCGGTGGCCGGGAGCTGGCCGAGCTCTTGGCGAGCGCCGGCGTCCGGGTGGTCGACCTGCGTCTAGCTGGTGCCACCCCGGAGAAGATCCGGATCCGGGCCGACGGCCGCTCGCTGCTCCGGCTGGACCGCGGCGGTCCGCCCGGTGCACCGCAGGACCTGATCAGTGGCCTGCCGGAGGCCGACGCTGTGCTGGTCGCCGACTACGGCCGGGGCGTCGCCGCCCTGCCCGGGATCAGGGCCGCCCTGACCGGGCGCTCCCGCGTGGTGTGGGACCCGCATCCCCGCGGCCCCGGCCCCGTGCCCGGCTGCCTGCTCACCACACCGAACGCCGCCGAGGCCGCTCACTTCGCGCCCGGCCAGACCGGTAGCTCCTTGACGGCGGTCACGGCGCGGGGCCGGGAGCTGGCGCGGCGGTGGTCGGCGACCGCGGTCAGCATCACCCTCGGCGCGCGTGGGGCCTTGGTCGTCAGCGGTGACGGGCCGCCGTCGGTCTTCCCCGCCCCGAGCGTGCCGTGCGCGGACCCGTGCGGCGCCGGTGACCGCTTCGCCTCCGCCGCAGCCGGTCTGCTGGCTGACGGCGCGCTGCCCAGTGAGGCGGTCGCCGGTGCCGTGCAGGCCTCCAGCGCCTTTGTCGCGGCCGGTGGCGCGGCGGCGCTCCGGGTGGGCACGCCCGCCCCGGCGTACGACGCAGCCGGCCCTGACGTGGTGAGCCGCACCCGGGCCGCCGGTGGCACGGTCGTGGCCACCGGCGGCTGCTTCGACCTGCTGCACGCCGGACACGTCGCGGTCCTACAGCAGGCCAGGTCTCTGGGTGACTGCCTGGTGGTCTGCCTCAACAGCGACGACTCGGTCCGGCGCCTCAAGGGGGCCGGCCGGCCGTTGCAGAGCCAAGCGGACCGCGCCGCCGTGCTGCTCGCCCTCGGCTGCGTCGACGCCGTCGTGATGTTCGATGACGACACCCCCGTCGCCGCCCTCGAGCACCTGCGTCCGGACGTCTGGGTCAAGGGCGGCGACTACGCGCTGACCGCCCTTCCCGAGGCCCCGGCCCTGGCCGGGTGGGGCGGCCAGGCGGTCGTCCTGCCCTACCTGCCCGGCCGGTCCACCAGCTCCCTGATCCGAGAGGCCCAGTCCCATGCCCAGCTCTAGCCCGGTCGGAACCGTCCTTGTCACCGGTGCCGCCAGCGGCCTCGGCGCCGCGGTGGTCGCAGCCGTCACGGCCGCAGGTGGCCGGGCCATCGCGCTCGACCGCGTACCCGTCGCCGGGATGCCGCACGAGGTGGTCGACCTGTCGGACACCCGCGCCGCCGAAGCCGCCGTACGACGGCTCGTGGACGGTGCGGGCGGGACGCTCGACGCGGTCGTCACCGCGGCGGGCACCGACAAGTGCGGCGCCCTGGTCGACGTGAGCGGAGACGACTGGGACCGCGTCGTACTCGTCAACCTGCTCGGTACCGCCGCCGTGGTGCGGGCCGCGCTGCCCTACCTCAAGGCGGCCCAGGGCACGGTGATCACCGTCGCCTCGACGCTTGGGCACCGGGTCTTCCCGGACGCGACTGCCTACTGCGCCAGCAAGTTCGGGGTCGTGGGGTTCACGCGGGCGCTGCAGGCCGAGCTCAAGGGTGAGGTCGGTGTCACGCTGCTCACGCCCGGCGGGATGTCGACGGCGTTCTTCGACGACCGTGAGGAGCAGTACAAGCCGGGACCGGACGCCAAGCTGAACCGGCCCGAGGACGTCGCACAGAGCGTGCTCCATGTGCTGACCCAGCCGCCGGGCTGCGAGGTCAAGGAGCTGGTGATCGCCTCCTCCTGGGAGGGCAGCTGGCCGTGAGCGGGGGCGGCCCGGGGGTCGCGGGCGGACCCTGCCTCGCGGGTGACCCGGGTGCGAGCCGATGCGTCGCGGGTGACCCCGGTGCGGGTCGATGCGTCGCGGGTGACCCAGCGGAACCAGCCGCGAGCCGATGCGTCGCCGGTGACCAGGCGGGGCTGGTGTCGCCCGGAGCTGTGGCCGCAGACAGCGTCACCGTCGTCGTCCCGACCATCGGTCGCCCGTCGCTCCAGCGGACCCTCGCTCCACTGGCAGGGCTGACTGTTGTGGTGGTGGACGACCGGCCCGGGGTGCTTGCGCTCGACGTGCCGGCCGGGACGTCCGTGCTGCGCTCCGGCGGCCGCGGTCCGGCAGCGGCCAGGAACGTCGGCTGGCGGGCGGCCACGACACCATGGGTGGCCTTCCTGGACGATGACGTCCAGCCCCCGGAGACCTGGGCTCAGGACCTGCTGCGCGACCTGGGCGCTGCCGGCCGCCGGGTCGGCGGGGTGCAGGGGCGGATCGTCGTACCGGTGCCGGAGCGGCCGACGGACTGGGAGCGCTCGACGCAGGGGCTCGAGGCGGCCGGTTGGGCCACCGCCGACCTGGCGTACCGCCGCGAGGTGCTGGCCCGGGTCGGCGGGTTCGACGAGCGCTTCCCGCGGGCGTACCGGGAGGACGCCGACCTGGGCGTGCGGGTCACCGACGCCGGCTGGCTGATCACCACCGGCGAACGCGTCGTGGTGCACCCGGTCCGGCCGGCGCGCTGGACGCAGAGCATCCGCTCGCAGCGGGGCAACGCCGATGACGTCCTCATGCGGGCCCTGCATGGGCGGGACTGGCGGCGGCGGGCGCAGGTGCCGCAGGGCCGGCGACGCTGGCATCTGGCGACGACTGCGGGGTTGCTGGCGGTCGGGCACCGACGCACCCGGCTGCCCGGGGCACTGCTGTGGGTGGTCCTCACGGCTGACTTCGCCGGTCGCCGCATCGCCCCGGGACCGCGGACTCCCGCCGAGATGGCGACCATGGTTGCCACCTCGGCGGTGCTGCCGGTCGCCGCCACCTGGCACTGGCTGGCCGGCTGGGCCCGGCTGGGCCGGTTGCTGTCCCAGGCCGGTCCAGCTCCGGGTGATTCGACCGGCTCGGCCGCCCGGGGCGGTCAGCTCGCTGGGGACCTGGCCCGCGCGCCGGGTCAGCTCGCCGAGGAACCGCCGCCCGCCGCGGCGGGTCAGCTCGCCGAGGAACCGCCGCCCGCTGCGCCGGCTCAGCTCGCCGAGGACCGACCTCCGAGCCGGCGGCGTACGGCGTGATCCTGGCACTGCGGGCCCTCGGCCTGGGCGATCTGTTGACCGCGTTGCCGGCGCTGCGTGGGCTCGCGCGACTCGGCCCGGTCACCCTCGCCGCTCCACCGGCGCTCGCCCCGCTGGCCCGGCTGGCGGGGTTCGCCGACCTGCTGCCGACCGCTGCCCTGGCGCCCGTCGCGGCCTCGGCTCCGGAGCTGGCCGTCAACCTGCACGGGCAAGGGCCGCAGAGCACCCGCACCCTGCTGGTTACCGGACCGGCCAAGCTGCTCGCCTTCGCCCACGACGAGGTGCCGGAGACGGCCGGGATGCCGAGCTGGCGGGCCGAGGAGCACGAGGTCGCCCGGTGGTGCCGGCTGGTCGCCCCTTTGGTCGAGGCTGAGCCGAACGATCTCAGCGTCGCCGTACCCGACATCGAGCCGCTGGTCCGCGGAGCCGTCCTGCTACACCCCGGCGCCGCTGCGCCCGCCCGCCGCTGGCCGGCGGAGCGGTGGGCCGAGGTCGCGCGGGGGTTGCCCGGCCGGGTGCTGGTGACCGGCGGCCCGGACGAGGTCGAGCTGGCCTGGCAGGTGGCCGAGCTCGCCGGCCTACCCTCCGACGCGGTCGTGGCCGGGCGTACCGACCTGATGGAGCTGACCGCTCTGGTTGCGGCCGCCGACCTGCTGGTCTGCGGGGACACCGGTGTCGCCCACCTGGCGACCGCGGTCGGCACCCGCTCGGTCCTGCTGTTCGGCCCCACCGCACCGGCCCTGTGGGGGCCGCCGCCGGAGCGCGGCCAGCACCGCGTCCTGTGGGCCGGGCGCACCGGCGACCCGCTGGCGATGACCACCGATCCCGGGCTGCTCGAGCTGACCCCGGCAGATGTCCTCACTGCTGTCTAGGCCGTATCGTCCGGACATGCGCCGGTATCTCCCCCTCGCGCCGGTCGCCCTGCTCCTGCTCGCCGTCCCCGCCTCGGCCGCCAGCCCGGCCGTCCGCACCTGGCACGGCCGCCAGGTCCACCTGTACGGCGGGCAGGCCGCCGGCCGCTTCGGTGCCGGCGTGGTTGTGGCCGTGCTCGACAGCTGGATCGACGCTAGCCATCCCGACTTCGGTGGCCGGGTGCTGCCCGGTGCCGACTGCACGACGGGGACGTGCACTCCCGGGCAGCGCACGCACGACGGCTGCCAGCACGGCACCCACGTCGCGGGCACGGTCGCTGCCACGTCGTACGGCGTAGCCCCGGCGGTCACCGTGCTGCCGGTGCGGGTGCTGACCGAGGACGCCAAGGGCGAGTGCACCGGCACCCCTGCCTCGGTGAACGCTGGTATCCGCTGGGCGGTGCGCCAGGGCGCGCAGGTCCTGAACCTCTCGCTGGGCCCCGACGCGCCCGGACCGGCAAACTCGCTGCGCGTGGCCGTGCACGAGGCGGCCGCTGCCGGCGTGGTCGTCGTCTTCTCGGCGGGCAACGCCGACCTGTCGACCGATCACGGCTACGGCTCCGACGCGCTCGTGGTGGCCGCGACGGCTCCGGGAGGCGGCCTGGCGTCCTACAGCCAGTACGGCTCCGGCGTGTCAGTCGCCGCTCCCGGAGGCCAGCCGTCCGCCAGCGGCGGCTGCACTCAGGCCACCTGTGTGACCTCGCTCTACCCGGGTGGGCGCTACGCCGTGGCGGCTGGCACCTCGATGGCCGCGCCGCACGTCAGCGGGCTGGCCGCCCTGCTGATCGCCCAGTCGCCGAGCCGACGCCGGGACGACGTCATTCGGCGCATCACCTCCTCCGCCCATCCGCTGGGCGGGGCCGGCGCCGGCCTGATCGACGTGGGCGCGGCCCTGCAGCTCCCGGCCGCCACGGTGCGGCCGCTCCCGGCCGCCCCGGTGCGGCCGCTTGTGACCGCCGATCGGCCGCCGAGCGCACCCCAGCGCGCTCGTGTGACCGCCGGCCGTGTCGCCGCCGGCCCTCCCGCCGCCACGTCTCGGCCGGCACCAGCCGGCGGGGATCGACACGCATCCGTACGCGGAACGGCACCCGTCGCTCCCGCCGCGACCCGACCAGTCGAGCTGTCCATCCTCGGCCCACCCGGCCGGGCGCCGGACACCGTGCCCGCACCGCTCGGCGCCGCGGCTGCGCTGCTGGCCCTGGCGGCAGGAGCAACGGTGCTGCGCGCCACCCGCCCCACCGCCGCACCTGCCGCCTGACCCGTCGTGGCGCCGCAGCCGTTCAGGAGCCGAACGCTCGCCGCTCGCCGCTCGCCGCTCGCCGCTCGCCGCTCGCCGGACGCCGGACGCCGGACGCCGGACGCCGCTCGCCAGTCAGACCCGCTATCCGCTCGGCGGTTTCTAGCCGATCGTCCGGCGCAGCGAAGCGACCATCTGCTCGGCCTGCGCCCGCTTGGCAGGGTCGGCCGCATCGGCTGCCTGGCCGAAGACCAGCTGCCACTGCAGGGCGTCCTGGTCCGGGAGCCGCCGGCCAACCAGCCGCACCTGACCGGTGGGCTCGAGCCGGTGCCGGTCGGACCAGCCGACGCTGCTCGTGACCCGAGCCCGGACGACCTCCGCCAGGTGGTCGTCCTCGGCCAGCACGAAGGTGCGGGTCCGGCCGCTGCCCTCGACCTCCGACACCTCCGTGACGGTGAGCGCCGGCGGCTGCCACACCGCCTTCTCCACCTCGGTCCAGGGCAGCGCCTCGCCCGGCCCGAGGTGCAGGGCATCGACCGAGGCGACCAACGCCAGCCCGTCCTGCGTCAGGCCCCACGCCAGCCGCCGGACTGGGACCGCGCACACGGCCTCCGGCACCGGCCGGCGATGCGGACGCAGCCTCACCAGGCGCTCATCCCGTGGAGCCCGCTGCTGCTCTCGTGATGCCTCACAGGCCGCTGATCCCGCGCTCGCGGAACGCCCGCACGGTCCGCTCCAGCCGGATCAGCTCGGCGTAGGTCGCGCCGTATGACACGGCCTCCTCGACCGGGTTGATGCGCTGGAGGCGGCCCTTGAGCTCGGCGACCCGGCGGGTGGCCGCCAGCATCTGCAGCTGGGTGAGCGTCGCCTCGGCATACCTATCGAGCTCCCAGTCGGTCAGCGGTGCCTCGACCGCGAGGCCGGTCACCAGCGAGCGCGCCGCGTCGTCGGGCGCAGCCTCGAGCAGCCGGCCGACCCACGCCTCACCGGCGGTGGCCTGCGCGACCCCGCCGGCCTTGCGGACCGTCTCCTGGACCTGCCGGAGCGCCGGGTCGGTGAAGACCTCGTCGCCCAGCTCGTCGAAGATCGGCGAGACGGTCACGGGAGCCTGCACCGCCAGCTTCAGGGCCTCGCGCTCCAGCGTCAGCACGGCGGCGTCCGCAGCCGGCGGGGCCGCACCTCGGCGGGGGGTGGGAACCTGGCCGGACAGCTCGCCCACACGGGCGGCTACCGGCTCGACGTCCATGCCGAGCCAGCCGGCGAGGCGGCGGGCGTATTCCGGCCGCAGAGCGCGGTCTTTGATCTTGGCGACGAGCGGGGCGGCGGCCGACAGGGCCTGCACCCGGCCCTCCGCGCTCTCCAGGTCGAAGCGAGCGAGCGAGGCCTTGACGGCGAACTCCACCAGCGGGACCCGGGCCGCGACCAGGTCGCGTACGGCGGTGTCACCCTTGGCCAGCCGCAGCTCGCACGGGTCCATGCCCCCGGGGCTGACCGCGATGAAGGTCTGCGCCACGAACCGCTGGTCGTCGCCGAACGCCTTGAGCGCGGCCTTCTGGCCGGCGGCGTCGCCGTCGAAGGTGAACACCACCTCGCCGCGGAACTCGTCCTGGTCCATCAGCAACCGGCGGATGACCGCGATGTGCTCCGAGCCGAATGCCGTACCGCAGGTCGCCACCGCTGTCGGGACGCCCGCGAGGTGGCAGGCCATCACGTCGGTGTAGCCCTCGACGACGACCGCCTGCCGGCGCCGGGCGATCTCCTTCTTCGCCACGTCCAGCCCGTACAGCACCGAGGACTTCTTGTAGATCGCCGTCTCAGGGGTGTTGAGGTACTTCGGGCTGTCGTCGTTCGGGTCGGCCGACAGCTTGCGGGCACCGAAGCCGATGACGTCGCCGCCGATGTCCCGGATCGGCCAGACCAGCCGGTTGCGGAACCTGTCGATCGGCCCCCGCTTGCCCTGCGAGGCGATCCCGCCGGCCACCAGCTCCTCGTCGCTGAATCCGCGGCCGCGCAGGTGCTTGACCAGCACGTCCCACCCCTCGGGGGCGAAACCGACGCCGTAGGTCGAGGCCATCTCCTGGTCGAAGCCGCGCTCAGCCAGGAACTGCCGGCCGACGACCGCAGCGGGCGCGCCGAGCTGCTCGGTGAAGAACTCCGCCGCCGCCGCGTGCGCCTGCACCAGCCGGGTCCGCTGGCTGCTGCTGCGGCCCGCCGCGGAGCCGCCCTGCTCGTAGCGCAGCTCCACCGAATACCGCCGCGCCAGGTGCTCGATCGCCTCCACGAAGCTGAGCTGGTCGTGCTTGCGTACGAAGCTGATGACGTCACCGGACTCACCACAGCCAAAGCACATGTAGTAACCGACACTGGGATTGACGTTGAACGCCGGCGACTTCTCGTCGTGGAAGGGACAGAGCCCCTTGAGCCGGCCGCCGCCGGCGCTGCGCAGCGCGATCCCGGCCTCGCTGATCACGTCGGCGATCGGCGCGCGCTCCCGGACGATGACGACGTCCTCGTCGCGGATGCGGCCGGCCACCTGGCGTGCTCCTCCCGGGAAGGCCGGCGCACTGGGGGAAGTCCCGACCGGTCCAGTCTAGGGCCGGGACAGCGCCAGGAGGCGGGCGTGCACACCCAGGGCGGCGGCATCGGTGAGCGCCGCGACCTGGTCGATGACCACCCGCAGCCGGGCCGCGTCGTCGGCCGCGGCCCGCCAGCTCTGGGCGTACGCCGGCTCGAGCACCTCGGGCGCCCGGTCCACCAGCAGGACAACCAGCTCGGCAACCACCTCGCGCTCACGGGCCTGGATCGCTACCGCGCCCGACCGGCCCATCACGTAACGGGCGGTGACCGCCTTGAGCAGCGCGCATTCGGCCCGCTCCCGGTCCGGCACGACCAGGCCCGCGCTGTAGCGGGACAGCGGGCCAGCGCCGTACCGCTGACGGGTGGCGCGCTCGGCGGCTGAGCAGAACCGGCCGATCAGCCTCGACGTCGCGCTCTTGAGGGCGACCTGCGCAGCAGCCGTCCCGTCGTACGACGAAGGCCACCACGGCTCGGCGAGCAGGTCGGTGAAGGTCTGCTGCAGCGCGCCGGCACCGGCCGCGCTGTAATGCTCATCGGCCAGCGCAGCGATCTCGGCGGTCTCGCTCGGCAGCAGGTCCAGCTCGATGTGGCCACCGGCAACACCGTCCTCGAGGTCGTGCACGGAGTAGGCGACGTCATCGGCCCAGTCCATGACCTGGCTCTCCAGGCATCGCCGCTCCCCCGCCACCCCTTCACGCAGCCAGGCGAACACGGCCAGGTCGTCGTCGTACGCGCCGTACTTGTGGCGGGCGTCCTTGCGCCACGGGTACTTCGTGGCGGCGTCCAGCGCGGCCCTGGTCAGGTTGAGACCCGCGCCGCCCACCTTCACCTCGAGCCGGGTCAGCACCCGCAGCGACTGGGCGTTGCCCTCGAACCCGCCGCAGGCCTGCGCCGCCTCGTCGAGGGCAGTCTCGCCGTTGTGGCCGAACGGTGGATGGCCGAGGTCGTGGGCGAGGCAGGCGGCGTCGACCAGGTCCGGGTCAGCGCCCAACGCAGCGCCGAGCTCCCGGCCGATCTGCCCGCACTCCAGGCTGTGGGTGAGCCGGGTCCGCGGGACCATCGCCTGCACCCCAGCCGGCTCGACCACCTGCGTCTTGCCGGCCAGCCGGCGCAGCGCACCGCTGTGCAGCACCCTGGCACGGTCGCGTTGGAAGGCGCTGCGACCGGACTGGCCGGGTGGCTCCTCGACCAGCCGGGCCCGGTCGGCCGCGTCGTAGCTCACCGCAGGAGCCTAGGGGCGGCCCGGCGTCGAGCGCGTCGCCCCTACGGGCGGCCGACGGCCCGGGTCCTGGCCCGGTTGGCCTTGGCGAGGGCCTTCCATCGCTTGCCCTCCTCGGACCGCAGCCGCGCGTCGGTGCGCCGGGCCTGGAACGCCAGCTCGCGCTGCAGCTTGCGCCAGCTGTCCACCCGGTCCTGTCCGATGTCACCGGCCTCGACGCTGGCCAGCACCGCGCAGCCGGGTTCGCCGACGTGCCCGCAGTCGGCGAACCGGCAGGCGCTGGCCAGCTCCTCGACGTCGACGAACGCCCGGGACAGGCCGTCCCCGGTGGCGTGCAGGGACACCCCGCGCAGTCCCGGCGTGTCGATGACGATGCCGCCGCCGGGCAGCACCAGCAGCTCGCGGTGGGTGGTGGTGTGCCGACCCTTGCCGTCGACGTCCCGGATGTCGCCGGTCGCCATGACGTCGCCACCCATGAGGGCGTTGACGACAGTGGACTTGCCGGCACCGGAGGCGCCGAGCAGCACGAGCACCGACGAGGCGTACGGCGCGAGGCCGGCCAGGTCACCGGCAGCGGCCGAGACCGCGACGACATCGGTGCCGGGGGCGTACGGCTGGACCTCGCGGAGCGCCGCCTCGACGTCGGTGCACAGGTCGGCCTTGGTGAGCACCACCACCGGGACGGCACCGGATTCCCACGACAGGGTGAGCAGCCGTTCGAGGCGGCGTAGCGGCAGGTCGCCGGACAGCCCCATGCAGATCAGGACGTGGTCGATGTTGGCGGCCAGCGGCTGGCCGACACTCGTCCCGCGGGCGGTCCCCCGGGCCAGCAGGGACCGGCGGGGCAGCAGCCGCGGCGGGTGGTCGGGACGGAGCTCGAGGTGATCGCCGACGGTGGGAGCCGACAGTGGGTCGGTGCCCGGCGGCAGGGCGGGCACGCGCGCCGGGCCGGCGGGGGTGAGCACGTCGTACGCCGTGCGGTCGACCCTGGTCAGCAGGGCCGGGGTGGAGCCGTCAGGGACGGTCGGGAGCAGGTCGAGCAGCACAGCAGGAGCCTTCCGGGAGGACGAGCGGATGGGCAGCGCTTCGCACCGTCATGACCCGTCACCTCCCTTCCTGCGACTGTCGTCGTCTCGCACATCCCCATCATGGTGAACCGGGGATCTGCGTGTTCCTGGGACGGTAGAGCGACTCCTGGCCAGCCGGCCAGCGGTTTTTCTAGACGAGCGAGTCGTCCCAGGCCTGCTGGAGGCCGGCGTACGCGCCCTCAGCCGTGACCAGCTCGGTCGGCGTGCCGTCCTCCAGGACCCGGCCGGCCGCCAGCACCAAGACCCGGTCGGCGATCTCCACCGTCGACAGCCGGTGGGCGATGATCAGCGCCGTCCGGTCGGCCAGCACGGTCTGCAGCGCCCGCTGCACCAGCCGTTCGCTGGGGATGTCCAGCGAGCTGGTCGCCTCGTCGAGCACCAGCACGGCCGGGTCGGCGAGAAACGCGCGAGCAAACGCCACGAGCTGCCGCTGGCCGGCCGACAGCCGGCCGCCGCGCTTGCGCACGTCGGTGTCGTAGCCCTGCGGCATGCCGGCAAAGACCTCGTGCGCACCCAGCGCCCGGGCCGCTGCCTGTACCTGCTCATCAGAGGCGTCCGGCCGGCCGAAGCGGATGTTGTCGGCCACCGTGCCGGCGAACAGGAAGTTCTCCTGGGTGACCATGACGACCGCGCGGCGCAGGTCGGCCTCAGGTAGGTCGCGCAGGTCGACGCCGTCGAGCCGCACCGCGCCCTCGACCGGGTCGTAGAACCGGGCTACCAGCCGGGCGATCGTGGTCTTGCCGGCACCGGTCGCGCCGACGAGCGCAACGGTTTGGCCGGCCGGCACGTGCAGGTCCAGCTCCGGCAGCACGACCTGGGCGCCGTAGCCGAACTGCACGCTGTCGAAGTCGAGCCGCCCGCGAGCCCGCGGCAGCGCGGTCGGCGCGGTCGGCTCCGGGACCGCGTGCGGCTCCTCGAGCACGCCGGACAGCTTCTCCAGCGCAGCCGTCGCGGACTGCAGCGAGTTGTAGAACATCGACAGGTCCTGCATCGGCTCGAAAAACCGGCGCAGGTAGAGCAGGAAGGCCGCCAGCACGCCGACCTCGGTGTGACCGCCGATGACGCGGCTGGCCCCGAACACCAGGACGCCCGCGATGGTGACGTTGCCGATCAGCTTGATGCCGGGGGCGAACAGCGCCACCAGCTTGAACGCCCGCTCGTTGGCCCGCCGGTAGTCGGCGTTGAGCGCGGCAAAGATCTCATCGTTGCGCGGCTCACGCCGGAACGCCTGGACGGCGCGGATGCCGCCGAGGGACTCCACGAAGTGCACGATGACCAGCGCCACCGCCTCGCGGGTACGGCGGTAGGCCAGCGCGCTGTTGCGACGGAACCATCGGCTGATCCACAGCAGCAGCGGGAACGACAGCAGCGTCACCAGGCCCATGGGGACGTCGAGCGTCAGCAGCAGCACGCCGACACTGGCTACCGACAGCCCGGCGATGACGAGGTCGTCGAGGCCACCGTCGAGCAGCTCGGCAATCGCGTCGACGTCGCTCGTCAGCCGCGAGATGACCCGGCCGGAGGTGTACTTCTCGTGGAAGGCTACCGACAGCTTCTGGAAGTGGTCGTAGACCCGGGTACGAAGATCCAGCAGGACGGCCTGGCCGATTCGGCCGGAAAGCACGAGGAACGCCCGCTTGGCGGCGTACTCCCCCAACGCGGCCACGACCAGGAACACGGTCACTGTGGTGAGCACGCTGCTGTCATGCGAACCACGCAGCGGCGGGATGCCCTTGTCGATCCCGATCTTGACGAGGTACGGGCCGGCCATGGCGAAGGCGTTCTGGGCCAGCAGCAGCAGGGCCGCCAGGATCAGCGCCCGGCGGTGCGGGCGGAGCAGGTCTCGCAGCAGGGTGCGGCTGCGGTCCTTCAGGCGCAGGGTGGTCTCGGCGGTGAGGTCCTCGCTGCCCTCGGCGGCAACACCCCGCCAGGCCTGCACGTCGACGGCCGGCGTCAGGGCAGTGGCTAGGGTGCCGACGGTGGTCGGGGTGCCGGTGGCAGCGTCCGGGGTGGACGGGCTCGCGGTCATGCGACGGCCTCCTGTCCGGTCTCGGCATCCTGCGAGAGCACGGCCCGGTAGGCCGGCACCGTCTCCATCAGCTCGTGGTGGGTGCCGAACGCGGTGAGCGTGCCGTCCTGCAGGAATGCCACGCGGTCAGCGAGCGCGACCGTCGACGGGCGGTGGACCACCAGCAGCGCGGTGGTGTCCTGCAGGACTCGACGCAGCGCCCGCTCGACGAGATGCTCGGTGTGGACGTCAAGGGCCGACAGCGGGTCGTCGAGGACGAGTACCGACGGCCGGCCGATGACCGCGCGGGCCAGCGCCAGCCGCTGGCGCTGGCCACCGGACAGCGACAGCCCCTGCTCGCCGATGCGGGTGTCGAGCCCCCACGGCAGGTCGTGCACGAAGGCGGCCTGGGCGATGTCGAGGGCCTCGGCCACCTCCTCGTCGGTGGCGTCGGGGCGGCCGAGGGTGAGGTTCTCGCGCACGCTGGTGGAGAACAGCGTCGGTTCCTCGAAGGCGGTCGAGACCCGGGTGCGCAGCGTGTCGAGGGTGAGGTCCCGGACGTCGACCCCGTCGAGCAGGATGCGACCAGCCGTCACGTCGTACAGGCGCGGGACGAGGGCGGTCAGGGTCGTCTTTCCGCTGCCGGTGATGCCGACCAGGGCGACCGTCTCGCCCGGGGCCACCTCGAGGTCGACGTCGTGCAGCACCGGCGTCGTGCTGCCGGGGTAGCTGAAGCCGACACCCTCGAAGCGCAGCGTGCCGGCTCCCGGCCGGGGCGCCACGGCGCCCGGGCGGTCGACGATCTCGGGTCGGGTGTCCAGCACCTCGTAGATGCGGTCGGCGGCCGTCATCGCCTCCTGGCCGTTGGCCAGGATGAAGCCGAGCGAGTCGATCGGCCAGGACAGCGACAGCATCAGCGTCACGAAGGCGACCAGCCCACCGAGGGTCATGCTGCCGGTGGCTACGGCCCGGGCGCCGAGCAGCAGGACCAGCGACAGGGTCAGTGTCGGGATGAGGTCGAAGATTGCCCAGAAGCGGGACGTCACGCGCACCTTGGCCATCGAGGTGTCGTGCAGCGTCGTCGCGCTCTCGCGGAAGCGCCTGCCGACGAAGGTGGCCCGGCCGAACGACCGGATGGTGCGCACCCCGACCGCCGACTCCTCGACGAACGTGGCGAGGTCACCCTGCTGGTCCTGCACCTGTCGGCTGACCGCCAGGTAGGCCAGCGAGAGCCGCCGTGACACCAGGAACAGGGGTACGGCGGAGGCCGCGACCAGCAGTGCCAGCGGCACGTCGATCCGGACCAGCAGCAGGACCACCGTGATGAAGGTGGCGATGTTGACGAACAGGAAGACCAGCCCGAACGACAGGAAGCGGCGGATGGTCGACAGGTCACTGGTCGCCCGCGACAGCAGCTGACCCGTCTGCCAGCGGTCGTGGAACTGCACCGGAAGTCGCTGCAGGTGGGAGTAGAGGTCGTCACGGACGGCGGACTCCATGCCGAGCGCGGCGTAGGCCTGCACCCAGCGGCGGACGAACACCAGGGCGGCCTCGGTGATCCCGAGGGCCAGCGCGAGCAGGCCGAGCAGCAGCAGGCCGGAGGTGCTGTGGTGCCGCACCGGTCCGTCGACGACGTGCTGGGTGACGATCGGGACGACCAGGCTGGCGCCGACAGCCAGCGCCGCCGCGACCGTCATGAGGGTCATCTGGCCGGCGTAGGGACGTAGGTAGGTGCGGATCCGCCAGATGCTGAGCAGCGCCGAGGGCTTGTCCTGCTCAGCCGTGGTCACTCGGGACAGATTACGCCAGGGCACCGACAGCGGCCTCCGATTTTGCTGCCGCGGGTCGCTCAGACGGCGTTCGGGCCGGCCTCGCTGCTTCGGTGGAACAGCCGGTAGTACAGATAGCCGGCAGTCTCCCGCAGGACGTAGCGGAGCTCGATCGAGCGGCTGCGGTTAGCCGGCCCGCTGCGGTCGGGAGACGTGACGGCGCGGATGCCCTGGTCGCTCGCCATCCGGCGTGACCGCAGCTCGTGCCACGGGTCGGTGACGATCACCGCGCTGGTCCACCCCCGCTTGCGGAACTCAGTTGCCACCGCCGTCATGCTCTGCAGGGTGTCCCGGCCGACCCCGACCGCGTCGACTCTCACCCCCCGCGAGGACAGGTACGCCGCTCCGGCCTGCGCCTCGGTGTAGCGGTCCCCTGGGGCGCCACCTCCCACCGTGATGACGCGGGAAGCGACGCCGGCGTCGTACAGCGCCTTGGCGTGCTGGAGACGGGCCGCGAAGACCTCGCTGGGGCGGCCGTTGAACTGCGAGGCACCGAGCACGACGATCGCATCGGAGTGCGTGCGGGTGTCCTGCCGGGCAACCCACCAGACGCTGGCGGCCGTTCCGCCCACCACGAGCAGGACAGTCAGCACCAGCAGGCCGACGAGCTTCAGGACGAGCTTGGGGAAGAAGAACACTCAGCGGGTGTCGCTGGTCGAGGCATCCAGCGCCGCCCGGCCGGCCTCGAGTCGGGCGACCGGCACGCGGAACGGCGAGCACGAGACGTAGTCCAGGCCGACCTCGTGGAAAAAGTGCACGGAGTCCGGGTCCCCACCGTGCTCCCCACATACCCCTGTCTTCAGGCCCGGCTTGGCGGCCCGGCCCTCCTCGACCGCGATGCGCACCAGCCGGCCGACGCCGTCGCGGTCGATCGACTCGAACGGGCTCACGCCGAACACCCCGAGGTCGAGGTAGCGCGAGAAGAAGGCGGCCTCCACGTCATCCCGGCTGAAGCCCCATCCCATCTGGGTGAGGTCATTGGTGCCGAACGAGAAGAAGTCGGCGGCACCGGCGATCTGCCCGGCAGTGAGGGCGGCCCGCGGGATCTCGATCATCGTGCCGACCAGGGCCCGCACCCCGACCTCGGCCAGCACCCGCTCGGCCTCCTCACGCACGATCTCGAGCTCCTGGACCGCGCCGACCAACGGCACCATCACCTCCGGCAGCGGCTGCAGGCCCTCGTCGGTGAGGGTCTTCGTCGCCTCCGCGATCGCCCGGACCTGCATCGCGAACAGGCCTGGGATCACCAGTCCGAGCCGCACACCGCGCAGCCCGATCATGGGGTTCTGCTCGTGCAGCCGGCGGACCGCCTCCAGCAGGGAGTGCCGCTTCGGGTCGACGGCCGCACCGGTCGCCTCAGCTACGGCGAGCTCGACGGACAGCTCGGTGAGGTCCGGCAGGAACTCGTGCAGCGGCGGGTCCAGCAGCCGGACGGTGACCGGCAGGCCGTCCATGGCCCGCAGGATCCCGGTGAAGTCCTCGCGCTGCAGCTCGAGCAGCGCGGCCAGGGCCGACGTCCGCTCGTCATCGGTGTCCGCGAGGACCAGGTCCTCGACCAGCTGCCGGCGGTCACCGAGGAACATGTGCTCGGTGCGGCACAGCCCGATGCCGGCGGCGCCGAACCGGCGGGCGCGGGCCGCGTCCTCCGGGTTGTCGGCGTTGGCGCGTACGCCCAACCGACGACCGGCGTCGGCGTGGTCGATCAGCCGGTGCACCGCCCGCGTGAGGTCGTCCTCGTCTGCCTCGGCCAGCGTTCCCTCGAAGTACTCCACGACCGGGCTGGGGCGGACCGCCACCTCACCGAGGTAGACCACACCGCTGGTGCCGTCGATCGACAGCATGTCGCCCTCGGCGACCACGGTGCCGTCGGGCGCGGTAAGGGTGAGCGCCTCGAGGTCGACCTCGAGGTCCTCCGCTCCGCACACGCAGGTCTTGCCCATCCCGCGGGCCACCACCGCCGCATGGCTGGTTTTGCCACCCCGGCTGGTCAGGATGCCCTGCGCGGCGATCATGCCGGACAGGTCGTCCGGGGTGGTCTCCCGGCGGACCAGGACGACGTCCTCGCCGCGGGCGGCCCAGGCGACGGCGGAGGCGCTGGAGAAGACAGCCTTACCGACGGCCGCACCGGGCGAGGCGCCCATGCCCCTGCCCAGCACCACCCGCGAGACATCGACGTCGTCGGTCGCACCGAAGGCCGGGAACATCAACCGCACCAACTGAGCGCCGGTGACGCGCCGAAGGGCCTCGTCCAGGTCGATGAGGCCTTCGTCGACCAGCTGAGTGGCGATCCGGAAGGCGGCGCCCGCGGTGCGCTTGCCGACCCGCGTCTGGAGCATCCAGAGCTTGCCGCGCTCGATGGTGAACTCGATGTCACACAGGTCGCGGTAGTGCCGCTCGAGCGTCGCCATGGTGGCCATCAGCTCGTCGTACGCGCCCTTGTTGAGGGCCTCGAGGTCCTGCAGCGGCAACGTGTTGCGGATGCCGGCCACGACGTCCTCGCCCTGGGCGTTCTGCAGGTAGTCGCCGTAGACGCCCTGGGCACCGCTGCCAGGGTCCCGGGTGAAGGCCACCCCGGTGCCGGAGTCCATGCCGAGGTTGCCGAAGACCATCGAGCAGACGTTGACGGCTGTGCCGAGGTCGGCCGAGATGCGCTCCTGGCGGCGGTACAGCCGGGCGCGCTCACCGTTCCAGGAGTCGAAGACGGCGCGGGTCGCGAGGTCCATCTGGTCGCGCGGGTCCTGCGGGAAGGCTGCACCCGTGTGCTGCTCGACGACCGCCTGGAAGGCCGCCACCAGCTCCTGCAGGTCGGCCGTGTCGAGGTCGAGGTCGTCGCGGGTGCCCTTGGCCTTCTTCGCGGCGGTGATCGCCTCCTCGAACGGCTCTCCCTCGACGCCGAGCACGGTCTTGCCGAACATCTGGATCAACCGGCGGTAGGAGTCCCACGCGAACCGCTCGGAGCCGCTCTGCTTGGCCAGCCCCTGCACGCTGTCGTCGTTCAGCCCGATGTTCAGGACGGTGTCCATCATCCCGGGCATCGAGAACTTCGCGCCGGACCGAACGCTGACCAGCAGCGGGTCCTCGGCGTCACCCAGCCGCTTGTCCATCTGCGACTCGAGGGCCTTGAGGTGCTGGTCCACCTCCGAAGCCAGCTCCACCGGGACGTCACCGGTCTGCAAGTAGGCGTTACACGCCTCGGTGGTGATCGTGAACCCGGGCGGGACCGGCAGCCCGAGGTTGGTCATCTCGGCCAGGTTGGCGCCCTTGCCGCCCAGCAGGTCTTTCATGTCCCGGCTTCCGGCGCTGAAGTCGTAGACGTAGGGCACGGTCAGCTCCTCGGGCGCGGCGGTTGAGGCACGCTACTCAACAGAGTTCCCGCTGGCACCGCCGCCCGCCGCGCTGCCGCCGTCCGGGCCGGGGCGTTGGGCCTCCGGAGCTCCCCTGCCACCTGATGCCGGGCTGCCTGCGGCCGCCTTCAGCTGCGGCCGCCTGCACGCCTTTACCTGACGTACGCCTGCACCTGACAGCCGCCTTCACCTGACGTACGCCTGCGCCTGCCGTACGCCTGAACTGCGCCTGACGTACCCTGCGCCTGACAGCCGCCTGCGCCTGGCGTACGGCTGCACCTGCAGCCGCCTGCACCTGCCGATGCCCCCCTGCCGATGCCCCGCGTCGCCTGCCGATCGTCTGACCTCCACCTGCCGATCGTCTGACCTTGCTGCCGATCGCCTGACCTTCGCCTGCCGATCGAGATGGTCACCCAGAGTCGCCAGGCATCGCCATCCGAGTCGGTAAGCGACGGTGTGAGCTCAGGTGACCGCCGCCGACCAGCAACCGAGCCGCTCCCACCTGCCGATCGAGATGGTCCCGCCGAGGTGCCGGGAACCGCCATCGGATTCGGTAGGCGACGAAGGTGGCCGACCCCCCCTCGGGCCTGCCGATCGAGCTGGTCACCCCGTGGCGCCGGGGATCGCCATCGCAGTCGGTAAGCGACGCCGGCGGCAGCCGCCTCGCGACCACCGGCAGCCGTACGACAGCGGCGGCAGCGGTGCGGGGCTGTGGACGGCGGCAGCGGCGCGGGGCTGTGGACGGCGGCAGCGCGCGGCCTGCCGACTGGTCAGACTGCGTACGTGTTCCCGCGCATCTTCACCCGGCGGCAGGCGCTGGCGGCCGGGTTCACGCCTTCGCAGATCGCGACCCGCCTGCTGCGCGGCCGCTGGCTGGCTCTCGCGCCAGGGGTGTACGTGGCGGCAGATGAGTACGCCCGCATTGACGGCCGCACCCAGCACCTGTGGCAGGCGGAGGCGCTCCTGCTCACCGTCGGACCCGAGCACGTCGTCAGCCACCGGTCCGCAGCCGTCGCGCACGGGTGGTCCCTGCTCGGGCCGCTGCCCCGGCGACCGCTGCTGACGCGTGCACCGCGGTCAGCGACCGACGCCTCGCCGAACCGCTTCGTCCGCGTGGCAGGGCTTCCGAACACTGACGTGGTCCGGGTGACCGGCCTGCGGGTGACCTCGCCGGCCCGAACCGTCATTGACCTCGCCCGCCACGAGAGCCGCGCGTCAGGGGTCATTGCCGCCGACTCCGCCCTGCACGGTGGGCTCGATCCAGAGGTGCTCGCGGCCGCACTGGGCCGCCAGGCAACCTGGCCCGGTGCCCGGGCCGCCGCCGCCGTCATGGGTCTGGCGGACGGGCGGGCGGACGGAGCGCTCGAGTCGCTCGCGCGGCTGGCCTTCGCGGACGGCGGGTTGCCGCCACCGGAACTGCAGGTACCGGTGCGGGATGAGTACGGGCGGCTGATTGGGATCGTCGACTTCCTGTGGCGCGCGCAGCGGAGCGCCGCCGAGGTCGACGGCCTGCTCAAGTACACGAGTCCGCTCGACTTGCGGCGGGAGAAGCAGCGGGAGGACGACCTGCGCCGAACCGGCCTGGAGGTGGTCCGCGCTGATTGGCGGGAGGTCACGCGCCTTCCCGAGCTGGTTGTGCGCCGGGTGCGGGACGCGTTCGACCTGGCGCACGGGCGGCGGGACGTGCCCACCCGCTTCGTCCTGCCGCCGGCCGCCTGATCCCTGATCCGGATGGTGATGCATGTCGACCAACGCGTAGATGGGCAGGACAGTCAGGCCGGTCATCGGTACCGATCCGGATCGTCATCATGGCGGCCGCAACATCACCATCCGGATCGGCAGGCGACAGCCGGCGACGCGACTCGACTCCGTCGGCTGCCTGAGCTGCGGGAGGTACGGCGCGGCCAGCTGCGGCGGAGGTACGGCGCGGTGGTGCGGCAGGCAAGGCGGGCGAGCAAGCGAGCGAGCGGGGGGGCGGGCGGGCGAGCGGGCGGGGGGGCAGGCAAGGCGATGGAGCGGGGGCGGGCGGCGAGCGGGCGGGGGGCAGGCAAGGCGATGGCTCGGGCGGGCGGGCGGCGAGCGAGCGGGCGGGGGGTTACAGGGGGCCGAGGCGGTCGGTGAGGTACTGGTCCACCTGGTCGAGGGAGACCCGCTCCTGCGCCATGGAGTCACGCGACCGGACGGTGACCGCCTGGTCCTGGAGCGTCTCGAAGTCGACGGTCACGCAGAACGGGGTGCCGACCTCGTCCTGCCGGCGGTAGCGCCGGCCGATGGCGCCGGCGTCGTCGAAGTCGGTGACGAACCGCCGGCGCAGGGACTCAGCGAGCGAGCGGGCGACCGGTGAGAGGTCGGCGTTGCGTGACAACGGCAGCACCGCGGCCTTGGTGGGCGCGAGCCGCGGGTCGAGCCCGAGGACGACGCGCTTCTCCATCACGCCCTTGGCATTCGGGGCCTCGTCCTCGCGGTAGGCGTCCAGCAGGAACACGAGTGTCGCCCGGTCGACGCCGACGGCCGGCTCGATGACGTACGGCGTCCAGCGCTCGCTGGACTCCTGGTCGAAGTAGTCCAGGGCGGTGCCGCTGGCTTTGCTGTGCACGGTCAGGTCGTAGTCCGTGCGGTTGGCGATGCCCTCGAGCTCGCCCCACTCGGTACCGGTGAAGCCGAATTTGTACTCGATGTCGACGGTGCGCTTGGAGTAGTGCGAGAGCTTGTCGACGGGGTGCTCGAACAGCCGCAGGTTGTCCGGCTGCACGCCGAGGTCGGTGAACCACCCCAGCCGGGTGTCGATCCAGTACTGGTGCCAGGTCGCGTCCTCGCCCGGCTTGACGAAGAACTCCATCTCCATCTGCTCGAACTCGCGCGTCCGGAAGATGAAATTGCCGGGCGTGATCTCGTTGCGGAAGCTCTTGCCGATCTGGCCAATCCCGAATGGCGGCTTCTTGCGCGAGCTCTGCTGAACGTTGGCGTAGTTGATGAAGATGCCCTGAGCCGTCTCGGGCCGCAGGTAGGCAAGGCCGCTCTCGTCCTCCACCGGCCCGAGGTGGGTCTTGAGCATCCCGTTGAACATCCGCGGCTCGCTGAACGTGCCGCGGTTGCCGCAGTTGGGGCAGGCCAACTCGGCCAGGGCCTTACCTGACTGCTCCTCGAGATGGTCGGCGCGGAAGCGCTTGTGGCACGAGGAGCACTCGGTCAGCGGGTCGGTGAAGGTGGCGACGTGGCCGCTGGTCTCCCACACCTCGGGGGCCAGGATGACGCACGAGTCGAGGCCGACGACGTCGTCGCGGCCCTGCACGACCGACTTCCACCACTGCCGCTTGACGTTGTTCTTGAGCTCGACGCCCAGCGGGCCGTAGTCCCACGACGCCCGCAGCCCGCCGTAGATCTCGGAGGACGGGAAGACCAACCCCCGCCGCTTGCAGAGGCCGACGATCGTGTCCATGCGGTCAGGCGCTTTGGCCATGGTACGGAGCTCCAGTCCGGCTGGCGGTCGGGTGGGTGTCCGCCGACCCTACGGCGTGGGCCGCCGGGTGACGGCCGGCCAGGGCGGCCCTGATCACGACCACTGCGGTTCTGGTGGCGTCCTGAGCCCCTGACCGTAGGGACGTCACACGTCGGTCGGAACCGACGGGGCGGACGAACCGCCGATGGCGGCGGAGTCGGCATCGGCGGCCCGGCGGCTCGGGGCGGCGCCTTCGTCGGAGGCCAACACCTCGAAGGCGCTGGCCTCGTCGCGGCCGAGCGAGAGCAACGGTGCGGCGTGCACCTTGACGTCGTATGCCCCAAGGCTGCGGCGGTAGGAGCCGACGCCGTCCCACTCGGTCGTCAGTACCCAGGCGGTGGGGTCGTCGGCGGCTCGACCCAACCGGCCGCGCAGGTAGCCACGACACGCCGCGAACGCGGTCAGCGCTGCTTGAGCGCGCGGCAGGAAGGAGGCGGAGTCCCCCGCCGGCACGTCGAACCGCGTCACCACGAGCACACCTGGCAGGCTAATGGCGGTGAGCACCAGGCGGGTGATCGAGTTGCGCAGCGGCCCGGCGCTCGTGCTGCTGGGCCGGGCGCCGAAGGTCGTGCCGTTCCTGCTGGTGGCCGGGCTGCTGGTCGGCGGCTTGAGCCAGCACACCGCGCTTGGCGGGCTGTTCCTGCTGGGGTTGCTGGCGTTTGCCGGTTGGGTGACCTACCTCGCCTGGCCGGTGCTGCAGCCGCCGGCCCGGGCCGTCCGCCTCCTGGTCCTGGTCCTGCTGGTCGGCGCCGCTGCCGTGCGGTTCTAGGCGGCTCGAGGCTGCTCTAGGCGACGTCGCCGGCGGCCTCGACCAGCTCGACTGCGTTGCCCTGCGGGTCGGCCGTCATCCCGCGCCGCGCGCCGAGCAGCTCCGGCTTGGGTTCCCAGGGGTGGCCGGCGCCACGCAAGGTCGCGACCAGCGCGTCAAGATCATCGACCACCAGGGCGAAGTGCTGGTCGGCGTGGTGCTCGCCCGGCCGCTCCGAGACGTGCAACTGGGTCCGGCCGTCGGGCAGGTCGAACCACGCGCCGCTCTGCGCCACACCCTCGGTCGGCTTGGCCACGCGCGCCATTCCCAGTGCCTCGTAGAACGGGACGACATCGTCGGTGCGACCGGGCGGGACGACGACGTTGACGTGGTGCAGCCTCATGGGGACTCCTTCATCGCGGTGTTGGGGATCGCCCCGCCGTAGCGGCGGTCACGGTTGGCGTAGTCCTGGCAGGCCCGCCAGAGCACCCTTCGGTCGACGTCCGGCCACAGCTCAGGCACGAAGACCAGCTCTGCATAGGCCGACTGCCAGAGCAGGAAGTTGGACGTCCGCTGCTCGCCGGAGGTCCGCAGAAACAGGTCGACGTCCGGCATGTCCGAGAGGTAGCGGGCCAGCAGCCGGTCGTCTACCTTCTCCGGGTCGACCTTGCCGGAGGCGACGTCTCGGGCCAGATCCCTTGCTGCATCGGCAATTTCGGCACGTCCGCCGTAGTTGACGCACATCGTCAGGGTGCAGACGTCGTTGTTGCGGGTCAGCTGCTCGGCCGCCTCCAGCTCGGCGATCACCGATCGCCACAGCCGCGGTTGGCGGCCCGCCCAGCGCACCCGCACGCCGAGCTCGTGCATCTCGTCGCGCCGACGACGGATGACGTCCCGGTTGAAGCCCATCAGGAAGCGCACCTCGTCCGGGCTGCGCTTCCAGTTCTCGGTGGAGAACGCGTAAGCCGACACCCAGCGCACGCCGAGCTCGATGGCGCCCTCCACGACGTCGAACAGCGACGCCTCACCCGCCTCGTGTCCAGCGGTCCTGGGCAGTCCCCGGTCCTTGGCCCACCTGCCGTTGCCGTCCATGACGATCGCGACGTGGTTGGGCACCAGCTCGGCCGGAATGTCCGGGGGGCACACACCGGACGGGTGCTGCGTCGGTGGCCGGACCGCCGAGCGAATGGGGGTCGGCGTACGACGCCTCATGCGGCACCCGTGCCCTCATCGCGCGCGCCCGCTGAGCCGAGTAGCACTTAGCGCTCCACCAGCGGGAGCGAGCGCAGGCCACGTTCCAGGTGCCATTGCAGGTGGGCGGCGACCAGCCCGCTGGCGTCCCGGCGGGTGCGCGTGTCGGTGTCCTCAGCTGCCTCCCATTGCCCCGCCAGCAGGTCGGCCAGCAGGGCGAGGGTGAGCGGGTTCGGGGAGGCCGAACCCGCCGGCCGGCAGGCGGCGCAGACCGTCCCCCCCGCCGGGACCGAGAAGGCCCGGTGCGGGCCGGCGGCGCCGCAGCGGGCGCAGTCCGACAGCGCCGGCGCGTAGCCGGAGACGGCCATCGCCCGGAGCAGGAAGGCATCCAGCACCAGCGACGGGTCCCTCTCGGACATAGCACGCAGCGCGCCGAGCACCAGCAGGAAGAGCCGGAGGGCAGGTTCCCGCTCCTCGGCGGTCAGCCGCTCGGCGGTCTCGAGGACTGCCGTGCCGGCGGTGTAGCGGCCGTAGTCGCCGACCAGCCGGTCGCCGTACGAGGTCAGGCTCTCGGCCTGCGTGACGATGTCGAGGTTGCGCCCCTCGAACAGCTGCAGGTCCACGTGGCTGAACGGCTCGACCGTCGCACCGAACTTCGAACGGGTGCGTCGTACGCCCTTGGCGACTGCTCGGACCCGGCCGTGCTGGCGGGTCAGCAGGGTGATGATCCGGTCCGCCTCACCGAGCTTCTGCACCCGCAGGACGACACCCTCATCCCGGTAAAGACTCATGGCCTAGAAGCCGAGCCGGCGCAGCTGCTTGGGGTCCCGCTGCCAGTCCTTGGCCACGGAGACCCTCAGGTCGAGGTAGATCGGCGTGCCCAGCAGCGTCTCGATCTGCTTGCGGGCGGTGCTGCCCACGTCGCGCAGGCGGGTGCCCCCCTTGCCAAGCACGATGGCCTTCTGGCTGTCGCGCTCGACGTACAGCGTCGCGTAGACGTCCAACAGCGGCCGGTCGGCCGGTCGGTCGGTCCGCGGCAGCATCTCCTCGATGGTCACCGCTATCGAGTGCGGCAGCTCGTCGCGTACGCCTTCCAGCGCGGCCTCGCGGATCATCTCGGCGGCCAGCACCTGCTCAGGCTCGTCGGTCAACTCACCGTCCGGGTAGAGCGCAGGCCCCTCCGGCATCCTGGCCACCAGGAGGTCGGCCAGCAGGGACACCTGGAACCCATCGACCGCGCTGGTCGGAACCACGTCGGCCCAGGCGGCGAGGCCGCTGACGGCCAGCAGCTGCTCACCGACCCGGTCCTTGCTGACCAGGTCGGTCTTGGTGACGACGGCGATGATCGGCGTCCTCAGCGGGGCGAGCTCGGCGGCGATGAAGCGGTCGCCCGGCCCGATCTTGTCATCCGCCGTGACGCAGAAGCAGATGACGTCGACGCCGGCGTAGGTCTCCCGGACCAGCGCGTTGAGCCGCTCCCCGAGCAGGGTCCTCGGCTTGTGCAGGCCAGGGGTGTCGACCAGGACCAGCTGCGCGTCCGGGCGGTGTAAGACGCCGCGAACGGCGTGCCGGGTGGTCTGCGGCCGGCTGCTGGTGATGGCCACCTTGGAGCCGAGGATGGCGTTGGTCAGCGTCGACTTGCCCGCGTTGGGCCGGCCCACGAAGCAGGCGAAGCCGGAGCGGAAGGTCATGGCCGCATTCTCGCAGGCTCAGCTGCTGCGGGTGCCCCGCAGCGTGCCGTCCGGGTTGGCCACCAGCAGCGGGGTGCCGACCCCGAACTCCCGCAGCATCGCCAGGTCCGCGCCCGACACCAGCCCTTCGGTGACCAGCGCGGCGGCCTCGAAGGTGCGCGCCCCGCTGGACGCGGCAGCCACGACGGCGCCCCGCAGGGCAGAGGTCGTCAGCGTCGGGTCGGCGTGCTCGACCGTGGCGGCGGCGTAGGTGCGGCCGTCGGTGTCCCGTACCGCCGCGCCCTCCGTCACGCCGCTGTGCGGTGCGTAGGCGCGCAACCGGGCTCCCCGGGCCAGCGTGACGATCTTGGCGTCCTCCGGGCCGAGCTCCGGGACGGTCACGAGCGGCCCCCCTTAGGCGCGGCGCGGCAGACCAGGACGGTGCCGATGCGGTTGCGCCGGCCCTTGGCGCTCTCGGCGACCAAGCGCAGGCCGGCCACCTCCACGGTGGCCCCGGGGATCGGCACCCGACCGAGCAGCATGGCCAGCAGTCCGCCGACGGTCTCGACGTCCTCGTGCGCGAGCTGCACGCCGTACCGGTCCTCGAGGTCCCTGACCGACAGCCGCGCGGTCACGCGCACACAACCGTCCTCGAGCTCCTCGACCGAGGGTCCCTCGCGGTCGTACTCATCGGTGATCTCGCCGACCACCTCCTCGACGATGTCCTCGAGGGTCACCAGGCCGGCGGTCCCGCCGTACTCGTCCACGACGACCGCGATGTGGCCGAGGCTCACCTGCATCTCCCGCAGCAGCTCATCGACGGGTTTGCTCTCCGGCACGAAGACGGGGCTACGCATGACCTCCTCGACCTTGACCACGCCACCGCCGTCGGAGCGCTCCTTTTTCACCAGGTCACGCAGGTAGGCCACACCGACGACGTCGTCGGTGTTGTCACCGACGACCGGAATACGGCTGAAACCGCTGCGCAGCAACAGGTTCAACGCCGACTTGACCGTCTTGCCGCGCTCGATGACGACGATGTCGGTGCGTGGCACCATCACCTCACGCACGATCGTGTCGCCGAGCTCGAAGACCGACTGGATCATGTCGCGCTCGGACTGCTCGACCACACCGCGCTGCTGGGCGAGCTCGACGAGATCCCGCAGCTCGGCCTCGGAGGCGAAGGGGCCTTCCCGGAAGCCCTTGCCCGGGGTGACGGCGTTGCCGACAAGGATCAGCAGCGAGGCGAGCGGTCCGAACACCTGCGTGAGCAGCAGGACCGGACCGCTGGCGAGCAGCGCCACCTTCTCCGCCTGCTGCCGCCCGACGGTGCGCGGAGCGACCCCGATCAGGACGTAGCTGACGACGGTCGACACCGCGACCGCCAGGACCACAGCCTTGGCGCCGTCGAGCCGGTGGATGCAGTAAGACGTGACGATGCCGGCCGCGGCCAGCTCGCAGACCAGCCGCAGCAGCAGCAACAGGTTCAGCGATCGCGGAGCCTCGGCCAACAGCTCCCTGAGCCGCCGCGCGCCTCCGCGGCCCTGCTGCAGCAGCTCCTCGACCCGGACCCGGGACACCCGCGAGAGTGCCACCTCCGCCGAGGCGACGGCCGCGGCCACGATGACGAAGCCGGCCGCGACGACGAGTGGCACGACCTGAGCGATGGCGCTCAGGGCGCGGCCCGCCATGATGACAGCAGATCGCCTTGCAGGCCGAACATCTCGGCGTGCTCGTCGGGCTCGCCGTGGTCGAAGCCCAGCAGGTGGAGCACGCCGTGCGTGCACAGCAGCTGCAGCTCGTCCTGCGTGCTGTGACCGGCCTGCACAGCCTGGCGCTCAGCGACGGCCGGGCACAGCACGACATCACCTAGCAGCACCAAACCGACCCCACCGGTCCCGTCCCCCGCACCGGGCATGGAGTCGGCGTCGCGACCGCCACGGGAGCCGCGCAGGTCCAGCTCGTCCATGGGAAACGCCATCACGTCGGTCGGCCCCGGCTCGTCCATCCACTGCACGTGCAACTCGGTCATGTGCTGCTCGTCGACCAGCAGGACCGACAGCTCGGCGAGCCGGCTGACGCCCATCGCCTCCAGGACGTGCCTGGCGACGGCGACCAGCGCCTGCTCGTCGACCACGGCGCCGGACTCGTTGGCGAGCTCGATGCTCACGGCTGCGCCTGCTCGTTGACCACGGCGCCGGACTCGTTCGCGAGCTCGATGCTCACGGCTGCGTCAGCTCACCGAAGGTGCGCGGGTCGCGCGTCCAGGCGTAGCCGGCGAAGTGCAGCCGGCGCGGGCCGCCGGCCTCGTCCCGCAGGACGCGCAGGCGCTCGCCCCGCTCGCGGCCGGCGACGGCACGCCAGTCGTCACCGGCGCCCTCGAAGTGGGTACGACGCCACTCGGCCCCGCCGCGCACGATCGCGGTGAGCCGGCCGTCGCGCCACTCCATCAGCTGCTCGGTGCCCTCAGCCCACCAGGGGCCGAGCAGCGGGCGGACCTGCTCCGGCACCTCGGCAGGAACCCATGCCGGCTTCGGCCGAGGGTCGGCGTCCAGGACGGCGGTGAGCAGGTCGGTCGCCAGCCCGCCGGCGTCGGCAACCCGGCCGGTGTTGGTCAGCACGACCGTCCCGATGTGCTCTGTCTCGGAGCGGAACGCGTAGCAGCCGGCGAGGAAACCCGGCATGGCCCCGCCATGGCCGTGCAGCACCCGCTCGCCCCGACGCCACAGCTCGAGGCCGCCGCCCCACGCCAGCGTGAACGCGTGCGGGTCGAACACGACCACGGGCTGGCGCATCTCCTCCAGGGAGTCCAGCTTCAGCACAGCCGGATCCGGGTCGGACAGGAAGCCCGCCCACCGGGCGAGGTCGGAGGCGGTCGACCACAGCTGCATGGCCGGTCCAGCGGCACCGGTGGGCATGTCAGGCTCGGGGCGGACGGCGTCGGCCCACGGGTCGGACAGGTATCCCTGCGCCCGCGGTTCGGTGGGCTGCACGCCGGTGCGCTCCAAGCCGAGCGGTTCGAGCAGCCGTTCCTGCAGTGCCGCCTCCCAGGTGCCGCCGGTCAGCCGGGCGACGACCTCGCCGAGCATCGCGAAGCCGAGGTTGGAGTAGTGGTGAGCGGTCCGCTGCTGCAGCACTTGCTCGGCCTGCTCAAAGCCCTCGACCAGCTGCTCCCGGGTCGGCACCGCCAGCTCGATCCACAGATCTCCGACCGGCTCGCGCTGCAGGCCGGACACGTGGGCCAGCATCCGACGCAGGGTCAGCGCACCGTGGCGGCTGCCCGGCAGGTGCTGCTCGAGCCGGTCGTCCAGGTCGAGCAGGCCCTCGTCGCGCAGCTGCACGATCAGCACAGCGGTGAACGTCTTGGTGATGCTGCCGATCCGGTAGGCAACGTCGACGCCGGCAGGCTGCCCGCCGACCTGCGCCGAGCCGATCGCGCCGGTCCACACCGGCTGGCCGTCCCGCACCACGGCGGCCACCACACTCGGGGCCTGCCAGCTCCGCTGGGCGTCGGCGAGGCGACGGTCGAGGTCGGCTGCCCAGGCCGGTCCGGCGCTCACGGGCGGGAGCGCTTGGCGTCGTCCCGGCGGCCGGGCCCGCGGACCGGTCCGGACGTGGCCTGCTGCACCTCGGCGTCGTACACCGCGTAGGCGTCGACGATCCGGCCGACGAGCCGGTGCCGGACGACGTCGTCGCTCGACAGCAGGGAGAAGTGCACATCCTCGACGCCGTCGAGAATGCCGCGCACGACCCGCAGGCCGCTGACCGTCGCGCCGGGCAGGTCCACCTGCGTGACGTCGCCGGTGACCACCATCTTGCTGCCGAAGCCGAGCCTGGTCAGGAACATCTTCATCTGCTCGGCGGAGGTGTTCTGCGCCTCGTCGAGGATGATGAAGGCGTCGTTGAGGGTCCGGCCGCGCATGTACGCCAGCGGCGCCACCTCGATGGTCCCGGCGGCCATCAGCCGCGGGATCGAGTCGGGATCGAGCATGTCGTGCAGGGCGTCGTACAGCGGCCGCAGGTAGGGGTCGATCTTGTCGTAGAGCGTGCCCGGCAGGAAGCCCAGCCGCTCCCCCGCCTCGACCGCCGGCCGGGTCAGGATGATGCGGGTGACCTGCTTGGCCTGCAGCGCCTGTACGGCCTTGGCCATCGCCAGGTAGGTCTTGCCGGTGCCGGCTGGGCCGATCCCGAACACGATGGTGTGCGCGTCGATCGCCTCGACGTAGCGCTTCTGGTTGACCGTCTTGGGCCGGATCGTGCGGCCCCGGTTGCTGACGATGTTCAGCGTCAGCACGTCCGCCGGCTTGTCGCCGCCGCCGCCTGTCAGCATGGCGAGGGTGCGCTCGACGGCGTCCGCGCTCAGCTGCTGTCCGTTGTCCAGCAAAGCGAGCAGCGCCTCGAACAGCCGGGTGGCGACCGCGTTGTCCGCCGGCTGACCGGTCAGCGTGACCTCGTTGCCGCGGACGTGGACGTCACTGGCGAGCACCCTCTCGATGACGGTGAGCAGCTCGTCATGACTGCCCAGCAGCGAGACCATGCTGTGATCGTCCGGAACGGTGATCTTGGTGCTGACGCGCGCGGGCGCGGGGGTGTCGGGCATCGTCAGCCCAGCGTAACGGGGCTCAGGGCGCGAGTGGCCCGAGCGGCCTGCCGCCGAGGACGTGCACGTGCAGGTGGAGGACCGTCTGGCCGCTGTCCAGGCCGGTGTTGGTGATCATCCGGTGGCCACCCGTCAGCCCCTCCTGCCGGGCCACCTCCCCCGCCGCCGCGAACACCTCGCCCACGTACGCCGGGTCCGCGGTCGCCAAGGAGGTGATGTCGTCGTGGTGGTCCTTCGGCACGACCAGCACGTGGGTGGGGGCCTGCGGAGCGAGGTCCCGGAAGGCCAGCGTGCGCTCGGTCTCGAGGACGACGTCCGCCGGGAGGTCACCGGCAACAATGCGGCAGAACAGGCAGTCGGTCATGGGCGCCTCCTGGTCGGGTCGGGCCTGACCGCGCCGCCACGCCCGAGTCGGCCGGCGCCGCCGAGCCGACGCGCAGTGGTCGAAGCGGTCGAAGCGGTCGAAGCGGTCGAAGCGGTCGAAGCGGTCGCAGCGGTCGCAGTGGTCGCAGAGGTCGAAGCGGTCACAGAGGTCGCAGAGGTCACAGCTGCCAGCGTAGGTGCCCGCCGCCGGCCGCCGTGTGAAGGCTGGGAAGGCCCTGCGCCCGCCGAACTACGCTTGCGCCGTGGGGACCTTCGTGCAGGACGTGCTCACCGGTGTCCCACCCTGGGTGGTCTACCTGGCGGTCTTCGCGCTGCCCTTCCTCGAGGCCTCGGTGCTGCTGGGCTTCGTCTTCCCGGGAGAGACGGCGCTGATCTTCGGCGGCGTGCTCGCCGGTCAGCACCGGGTCAGTCTGACGACCGTGCTGGTTCTCGCCGTCCTGGGCGCCACCACCGGGGACGCGGTCGGCTACGCCGTCGGCCGGCGATACGGCTCCGGTCTGCAGAGCACCCGGCTCGGCCGGGTCGTCGGCGAACAGCGCTGGCGCACCACAGAGGACTTCCTCCAGCGCCGCGGCGGTGCGGCCGTCTTCTTCGGCCGCTACACCGCGCTGCTCCGGGCCCTGGTGCCCGGTGCGGCCGGTATGGCGGGCCTGCCGTACCGCCGCTTCTTCGCCTGGAACGTCCTCGGCGGCGCCACCTGGGCAAGCCTGTGCGTGCTGGGTGGCTACCTCGTCGGCGACGTCATCAGCCGGTACATCTCCAACGCCGGCTACGTCCTGATCGGCCTGGTCGTACTGGCCGTGGCCGTGCACCTTCTCCGCAAGCGCCGCAGCAGGGCTACCAGCGACCAGTCCGCGCACTGATGACAGCGGCGGCCACCGCCCCGGCCGTCGAGGTCCGCAACACCGTCGGCCCGAGCCGTACGACGCGTCCGCCGGCACCCAGCAGCGCCTCGAGCTCGTCGGAGGTGAGGCCACCCTCCGGCCCGACGACCAGGGTCACGTCGCCGGTCAGCTCGACCTGCGCCAGCGGCTCGTCGGCGCCCTCGTGCAGGGCCACCAGCTGACCGGGCAGGGCCAGCACCCCCGGCAGCGTGACCAGCTCGTGCACGACGGGGAACCATGCCCGGCGCGACTGCTTGGCCGCCTCTCGGGCGGTCGCACGCCACTTCTCGAGCGCCTTGGCGCCACGGTCGCCGTGCCACTGCTGCATGCACCGCTCGGCGGCCCACGGCACGATCTCGTCGGCGCCCACCTCGGTCGCCAGCTCCACCGCCAGCTCGCTCCGGTCACCTTTCACGAGGGCCTGGACCAGGGTGATCCGAGGGGTCGGCATCGGCTCCGCACTGCGCAACGTGACGTCCACGGTGACGGTGTGCGGCGTCGTGGAAACGACGGCGCAGGTGCAGCGGGTGCCCCGTCCGTCGACTAGGTCGAGCTGCTCACCGGTCCGCAGCCGCTTGACCGTGGCGGCGTGCCGGCCCTCCGGTCCCGCCAGCACGATCCGGTCCGCGAACAGGTCCGGGCACAGGAAGACCGGGTTGCTCACCTGCCGTCGAAGGCGTCGCGCAGCTTCCCGAACAGCCCGCCGCCGGCCTTCGCGTGCACGCCGGGGCGCTGCTCGCCCCGGAGCACCGCCAGCTCGCGCAGCAGGTCGACCTGCTTGTCGTCGAGGCGGGTAGGGACGGTGATGTCGAGGTGCACGTGCAGGTCGCCGCGACCGGTCCCCCGCAGGTGCGGGACGCCACGGGCCCGCAGCGTGAACACCTCGTCCGGCTGGGTGCCGGCGGCCAGGTCGAGCTGCTCCTCACCGTCGAGGGTCTGCAACGGCATCGACGTACCGAGGGCGGCTGCGGTCATGGGCAGGCCGACCGTGCAGTGCAGGTCGTCACCGTCACGGGTGAAGACCGGGTGCTTGCTCTCCCGGACCTCCACGAATAGGTCACCGGCCGGCCCGCCGCCGGGACCGACCTCGCCCTCACCCGCCAGCCGGATGCGCATCCCGTCCTCGACCCCGGCCGGCACCTTGACCGTCAGGGAGCGGCGGGCCCGGACCCGGCCGTCGCCGCGGCACTCCCCGCACGGGTGCTCGATGACCGTGCCGGTGCCGGTGCAGCGCGGGCAGGTGCGGGTGGTCATGACCTGGCCGAGGAAGGAGCGCTGGACCTGCTGCACCTCACCGCGGCCGCGGCAGGTCTCACAGGTCGTCGGCAGGGTGCCGCGAGCGGTGCCCGCCCCGCTGCAGGTGCCGCAGGCCACAGCCGTCTCGATGCTGAGCTCACGGTTGGCACCGAAGGCGGTCTCCGACAGATCGCAGTCGATGCGGATCAGCGCGTCCGCGCCCTGCTGCGCGCGGCTGCGCGGTCCGCGAGCGGCGCCGCCGCCCCCGAAGAACGCGTCCATGATGTCACCGAGACCCCCGAACCCCTGGCCGCCGAAGCCCGGTCCGCCCCCACCGCCCGAGGACAGCGGGTCACCACCGAGGTCGACGACCTGCCGCTTCTGCGGGTCCGACAACACCTCGTAGGCCGCCGTCACCTGCTTGAAGCGCTCCTGCGACTCCGGGTCGGCGTTGACGTCGGGATGCAGCTCGCGGGCCAGCTTGCGGTAGGCCCTCTTGAGCTGGTCATCGGTGGCGCCCTTGTCGACGCCGAGCAGCCCGTAGTAGTCGGTGGCCATCAGGCACCGGCCAGCAGGTCGCCCACGTAGCGCGCGACCGCCCGCACATGGGTCATCGTGCCCGGGTAGTCCATCCGGGTGGGACCGATGATCCCGAGGCCGGCGTAGGCGCCCTCCTCGGGCCCGTAGCCGACCGTGACCACGGAGGTGGACCGAAGTCCCTCCACGCTGTTCTCCTCGCCGATCTTGACGTGCACGGTGGTGGGGTCGTTGACCTCACCGATGAGCTTCAGCAGGACGACCTGCTCCTCGAGCGCCTCGAGAACGGGGCGCAGCGTCTGCGGGAAGTCCAGCGCGGACCGGGTCAGGTTGGCGGTACCGCCGAGCACGATCCGCTCCTCGGGTCTTTCGACCAGGGTCTCCAGGACGACGGCCATGACGCTGGTGAGCACCGGCTGCAGGGTGTGCGGCGCGGAGTCCGGCAGGTCCGACAGCGCGGCCGGCACGTCCACGAGGCGGGCGCCGTGCAGCCGCTGCCCGAAGACCTGGCGCAGCGCCGCGACCTCGTCGTCACCGACCGGCCCCGGCATCTCGAGGACGCGCTGCTCGACCCGACCGGTGTCGGTGATGAGCACCAGCAGCAGCCGGTTCGGGGCCAGGTGCACGATCTCGAGGTGCCGCACCGCGCTGCGCGACAGGGAGGGGTACTGCACGACCGCTACCTGCTGGGTGAGCTGGGACAGCAGGCGCACCGAGCGGCGTACGACGTCATCGAGGTCGACTGCGCCTTCCAGGAAGCTTTGGATGGCGCGTCGCTCGGCCGTCGAGAGCGGCTTGACCGAGCTCAACCGGTCGACGAACAGCCGGTAGCCGCGGTCGGTCGGGATCCGGCCGGCGCTGGTATGCGGGTGTCGGATGTAGCCGTCGTCCTCGAGGGCGGCCATGTCGTTGCGCACCGTCGCCGGGCTGACCCCCAGGGCATGTCGCTCCGCGAGGGCCTTGGAGCCCACCGGCTCGTTGGTGCTGACGAAGTCCGAGACGATCGCGCGGAGCACTTCGAGCTTGCGGTCGTCCAGCACGTCCGCTCCCCTCTGGCACTCCCGACAGTCGAGTGCCAAGTGTACGGCGGGCTGCGCGCCCTCGCCCGACGATCGGGCCACCACGGAAGGAGCACCCGCCGACCGCGGCCGGGCTGGTGGCGGACGGCACGCAGCCGCCGGCCGCGGCAGTGGCCAGGCGCTTTCGGACCTGCGGATCGGGGAACGGCCTGTCGGACACCGACAACGAGGAGATTCACGTGGAGATCGACAAGAACCAGGTCCTGGACTTCATCCGGCAGCACGCCGGTCAAGGCCAGGCCGACCAGGCCGAGGCCGAGCTGCCGGACAAGGTGGACCCGGAGCAGCACGCGGGACTGCTGAGCAAGTTCGGCGTCGACCCGGCCGAGCTCATCAAGAAGTTCGCGGGGGACAAGCTCGGCGGCGGACTGGGCGGACTGCTCGGAGGTTAGCCGCCGCTCACGGGCGTTCGGGCAGCCGCAGCACCGTCGCGTCCTGCTCGAGCTCCCTGGCCCATGCCGGCGGGGGGATCTGCGAGCGCGCCCGGCCGGGTGCCAGTTCGTCAGGGGCCACGGGGCCGCCCGCGCCCCGGTTTTCGCACGACCGCCGGAGGGCCTGGAAACCGGCCTGTTCCCGCGTTACGGCGATCTGCAGCTCGTCGAGGTGGCTGCTCACCCGGGCCACAGCGACCGGGCCGTGCGAGAGCAGCGGCTCGAGCAACAGGTCGACGTCTCTCCGTAGCCCGTGCCAGAGCGCGAGGAGGTGGAGACGCTCGTCCTGCATCGGTCGAGCATGACGGCACGGCGCGGCGGGGTCAGCCGCATGGCCAGACTCATCGCTGCGGGTTCTCCGGCCGGCCGGCGGGCGGAACAGCACCCGACGGTCGGGCTCGGGGCCGGCCCCGGCGCTGGGCCTGGGAGCATGCACGGGTGCCCCTGGACTTCGCCGCTGGAGCTGCCCGCACGCATCCGCGGCACGCGCGGCCCGTGGTCCAGCTCGGTGTGCTGGCAACCGCGGTCCTGGTCGGCGCTCTGCTGGGGCTGGCCTTGCTGGCCGCGGACTCCCGCTCATGGCGAGGGGCCGACACCGTCACGGCAACCGTCACCGGACGGTCGGACCAGGGCGTCCTGGCCCAGGCCGCCGGCCGCCAGGTGGTGCTGCACACCGCGCGGATCCCGGTCCCGGGGACGCGACTGGCCGTCGAGGTGAGCCCGGACGGGCGCGCGCGACCGGTCTCCTACCGCCAGACGCCAGGCCGCGCGCTGCGGTCCGGCGTCCTGCTGGCCGTCGGCCTGGTGGCCTTGGTCCAGGTCTACCGGTGGTTCGTCACCGGTTGACCCGCTGTCGAGGCCGAGCTAGGCGGCAGGCGCACGCCGCGGAGCCGGGCGCGTGCTGCGGTCGGACGAGCCCTCCGGTCGACGCGGCGGTCCGTCGGTACGGCGGGGGGCGCCACCGTTGACGTCGTACCGGCGCTCTGACCCGCCGCGGTACGGCGGGCGGGCGGGCCGTGCCGAGGAGGAGCGGACCGGCGCCGTCACGACGATGACCTCCCCGGACTCGGCGACTGCCCGGACGGCCTCGTGGCCGGGCACGACCGACATCGCGCTGACCTCGACTCCAGCGCGCTCGCGCAGGCGCTGGTTCTCGCGCACCTGGTCGCTGGTGAGCAGCGACAGCACGGTGCCGCGGGCCCCTGCGCGGGCGGTGCGGCCGGACCGGTGCAGGTAGGCCTTGTGGTCGGCCGGCGGGTCGTAGTGCACGACCAGGTCGACGTCGTCCACGTGGATGCCACGGGCAGCGACGTCGGTGGCGACCAGCACCCGCGCGCGGCCGGAGCTGAAGCCCTCGAGCGCCTTTTGACGGGCGTTCTGCGTGAGGTTGCCGTGGATCGCCATCGCGTTGACCCCGGTGCGGGACAGCTGCTCGGCGAGGCGGTCGGCGCCGTGCTTGGTCCGCACGAAGAACAGCGTGCGGGCCGGACGCGCAGCCACCTCGGCCGCGACGCTCACCTTGGCGTCATGGCTGACGGCCCAGGCGAGGTGGTCCATCGTGTCGACCGGGGAGGCGGCCGCGGCGACGGCGTGCACAGCCGGCTCCTTGAGGTACTGCCGGACCAGCTTGTCGACGCCGCGGTCGAGAGTGGCCGAGAACAGCATTCGCTGACCACTCGCCGGGGTGAGGTCGAGCAATGCGGTGACCGCCGGCATGAAGCCCAGGTCGGCCATGTGATCGGCCTCGTCCAGCACGGTGATGCGGACCCCGGACAGGTCGCACTCGCGCTGCTCGATGAGGTCCTGCAACCGGCCGGGAGTGGCGACGACGACGTCGGCGCCGCGCCGCAGCTGGTCGATCTGGCGGCCCATGGACGCCCCGCCGTAGACGGTCATGATCTTGAGGTCGAGCGTCTGGGCGAGTGGGGCGAGCGCGTCCGACACCTGTTGGGCCAGCTCGCGGGTCGGTACCAAGACCAGGCCGCGAGGGGCCTGGGGCGTGCGTGGGCCGCCAGCCAGGCGGGACAGCAGCGGCAGGCCGAACGCAAGCGTCTTGCCCGACCCGGTCTGGCCGCGGCCGAGGACGTCCCGGCCGGCGATGGCGTCCGGCAGCGCGCGGGCCTGGATGGCGAAGGGGACAGTCACGTCCCGACGGGCCAGCGCGCTGATGAGGCGGTCCGGCAGGCCGAGCTCGGCGAAGGACGGAACGGCGTCTCCGGCGGCAACCGACGCCACAGACGCGTCGGCGGCTGCGTCGAGGGCGATCTCGAGGTCGCTCTTGACGACGGCGGGGCGGCCGGCCGGACGGCTGGTGCCGCGACCCTGCGGACGCGGACGGCCTGAACTGCGGCGTTGGTAGCCGGGCATGGTGCTGATCTCCAGGTGCTGCTCGTCTTACGGGGGCCGCGAAAGTGGGAAGCGGCGAACACCCGACCGGGCCTCCGGGCAGAGCAAGCACGACACACGAGCGACCTGTGCGGGCTGTGCGCCCGCTGGACTCCACCAATCTACTGCGCGCCGCGCCGCTTCCCGGCCGCGCAGTGCTGTGCCGTGGGTCACCGCCGCCCTCCGGTGCGGTCATGAGCCATCCCGCGCAGCCGGAGGACACCACCCTCGCCGTGCTCGCCCATCTGTCGATCTTCGCGTTCGGGTTGATCGGTGCTCGCCATCCTTGCTGCAGTCACGGCCAGTCGCCGCGAGAGCTACCGCTACCTCTTCACACTCCGGCTGGTGCGCTGAGCGCCGTACCGTGACCTGCTGTCAGTCGACGAGGTCTCGGACGACGGCATCGGCGAGCAGCCGACCCCGCAGCGTCAGCACCGCGCGGTCCCGAACCAGCTCCAGCAGGCCGTCAGCGGCGAATCGGTTCGCGGCTGCGAGACCGGCAGGCCGCAGTACCGACAGCGGCAGGCCCTCACGCAGCCGCACCTCGAGCAGGACCCGTTCGACGCGCGCATCCTCGACCGAGAGCACCTCGCGGCCCTGGGCCGGGCTGACGCCGGTCGCGAGCCGCTGGGCGTAGGCCGCTGGGTGCCTGGCGTTCCACCAGCGCACCCCACCGACATGGCTGTGGGCGCCCGGGCCTGCACCCCACCAGTCAGCGCCGCGCCAGTAGCCGAGGTTGTGCCGGCAGGGCTCGCCCCAGTTGCTCACCTCATACCAGCCCAACGGCGCGAGCGAGGCCTCCGCCATCAGGTAGCGGTCGGCCAGCACGTCGTCGTCGGGCATCGGCACCTCGCCGCGAGCGACCTGCCGGCCGAGCCGGGTGCCTTCCTCGACGATCAGGGCGTACGCCGAGACGTGGGTCGGGCCGGCAGCGAGGGCCGCATCGAGCGACGCCTGCCAGTCGGCGTCCGACTCCCCAGGCGCGCCGTAGATCAGGTCCAGTGACACCTGCTCGAAGCCGGCGGCGAAAGCCTCTGCGACTGCCGCTTGCGGCCGGCCCGGAGTGTGGGTGCGGTCGAGTGCCTGCAGGACATGAGGCATCACCGACTGCATGCCGAAGCTGATGCGTGTGAAGCCGGCCTCCCGCAGGTACGCAAGGTCGGCGGCGGTGACGCTGTCGGGGTTGGCCTCGGTCGTGACCTCCGCGCCAGGCGCCAGGCCCCACAACCGGTCCACCCCGGCGAGCACCTGACCCAGGTCCTGCGGGGCAAGCAGCGTCGGGGTGCCGCCACCGACGAACACCGTCTCGACTGGAGGGGCAGCGCCGAGCACCCGGGCGGCGAGCTCCAGTTCCAGGACCACGGTTGCGGCGTACGTCGACTGCAGGTCCGCAAGCTCGGTGTAGGTGTTGAAGTCGCAATAGCCGCAGCGGGTCACGCAGAACGGCACGTGCACGTAGACGCCGAACGGCGCCCCGACAGCGACGCCGACGGGCAGAGAGCCGGAGGCGGGAACGGGTTCCCCGGCGGGCAGGGCGCTGGGCACTCCAGCAGGTTAGGTCGCCGACCTATCGGCAGTGCCGGTCCGGAGCAGCCTCGGAAGCAGCACAGCGCCCGGCCCGCCGGCCGCCGCGACGTCGTTTGCGTTGTAGAGGGCGCAGCGGCGCATGGACAGGCAGCCGCAGCCGATGCAGGAGTCCAGCCCGTCGCGCAGGGCCGTGAGCGCCTCGATCTGCTCGTCGAGCCGGTGCCGCCAGCTGCGCGACAGCCGGGTCCAGTCCGCCCGGGTCGGGTTGCGCCCCGCCGGCAGGCCGGCCAGTGCCGCCACCACCTCATCCAGGCTCAGCCCGACGTTGCGAGCCGCGCGGATGAAGGCCAGCCGGCGCAGCACGCTGCGGGCGTAGCGGCGCTGACCACCCGAGGTACGGGTCGTCTGCAGCAGCCCCTGCCGCTCGTAGAAGCGCAACGCTGAGGGTGCGAAACCGCTGCGGGCAGCGACCTCCCCCACGGTGAGCAGATCGGTGGGCTGCATGGTGCTCCTTGACATGAAGCGGACTTCAACTCTCAGTCTGGTGGCCAACAGTCACCGACGCAAGGAGAAGCTCGTGCCCGTCGCCCTCATCACCGGCGCCACCCGCGGTCTCGGCCGCGAGATCACCCGATCTCTGTCCAGCCGCGACTGGACACTCGTCCTCGACGCCCGTACACCGGTACCCGGGCTGAGCGATCTCGTCGTCGGGGACGTGGCGGACCCGGCCCACCGTGCGGCCCTGCTGGCCGAGGTCCGGCGTTACGGCCGGCTGGACCTGCTCGTCAACAACGCCAGCACCTTGGGACCAGGGATCCGCCCGCTGTCGGGCTACCCGCTGGACGCGCTCCGGCGGGTCCTCGAGGTGGACCTGCTCGCGCCGCTGGCGCTGGTGCAGGACATGCTGACCCTGCTGCAGGCCAGCGCCGGCGCAATCATCGACCTGACGTCGGACGCCGCTGTCCAGGCGTATGCCGGCTGGGGCGCCTACGGCGCGGCCAAGGCGGCCCTCGACCAGGTCACGGCGGTCCTGGCGGTGGAGCACCCAGAGGTGCGGTGCTACGCACTGGATCCGGGTGACATGCGCACCGACCTGCACCAGCAGGCCTTCCCGGACGAGGACATCTCGGACCGTCCTGAGCCCGCCACCGTCGTGCCGGCTGTGCTGCGGTTGGTCGGCGAGCGGCCGCCGAGTGGCCGCTACCGGGCGGCCGATCTGCTGGCTGTGCCGGCATGACCCGCCGGGAAGCGACCGCTCCGCCGGAGGACCGTGGTCTCAACCGCGACCAGGTACGGCTCATGGTCACCCGGCCGGGATCGGTCCAGCACGCTGTCTTCTGCCAGCTGGGCGACCACCTGCGCGCTGGAGACCTGCTGGTGGTCAACACCTCTGCCACGCTGTCGGCGGCACTCAATGGCCGCCGGCAGGACGGGAGCTGCCTGGTCGTGCACTTCTCGACCGAGCTGGCGGATGGCTCCTGGGTCGTGGAGCTGCGACCGTCGTGCCGGGCGGTCGGTCCGGTCAGCGACGCCAGGACCGGTGAGCGGGTGGGCCTGTCGGCTGGGGCGCATCTGGACCTGCTGATGCCGTACGCCGGCAGCTCCCGGCTGTGGCAGGCGGCCGTGGCCGTCGAGGGACCGGTCCGCGCGCTGCTCGCCCACCATGGCCGGCCGATCACCTACTCGTACCTGCCGCGCGACTACCCGCTGGAGGTGTTCCAGACGGTGTTCGCCCGACAGCCGGGCAGTGCCGAGATGCCCAGCGCTGGACGGCCGTTCTCGGATCGGCTCGTCGTCGACCTTGTGGCGCGCGGCGTCAGCGTGGCGCCGATCGTCCTGCACACGGGCGTCTCCTCCCCCGAGCGCGGCGAGACTCCATTGCCCGAGCCGTACGACGTGCCACCCCGCACCGCCGACCTCGTCGAACTCACACGCCGGTCCGGCGGCCGAGTCGTCGCGGTCGGCACGACGGTTACGCGCGCACTCGAGACCCTTGCCAGCCCGGACGGGAGCATGCGGTCAGGTCGCGGCTGGACCGACCTGGTGCTCAGCCGGGACCGGCCGGCCCGCGTCGTCGGCGGCCTCGTCACCGGGTGGCACGACCCAGGCGCCTCCCACCTCCAGCTGCTCGAAGCGGTCGCCGGCCCTGACCTGGTCGGGCAGGCGTACGACGCGGCCGACCACGACGGTGGCTACCTGTGGCACGAGCTCGGCGACAGCTGCCTGCTGCTGCCGTGATGACCAGACCGCGTCGGCGGCTCCGGCTCCGGCCGGCCCGCTGGGCCGCGTCAATAGGCTGCCGGCTATGGAGATCCTCCTCGTGCGGCATGCCCTTCCGTTACGTGTCGACGCCGTACCTGGTGGCGGGCCGGCCGACCCCGGGCTGTCCGACCAAGGGCGGGAGCAAGCCGCCAGGATGGTGCAGGCCTTGGCCGGTGACGACGTGGCGGCCGTCTACTCCTCTCCCCTGACCAGGGCGCTGGAGACGGCGGCGCCGCTGGCCTCTGCACTGGGGATGCGGGTCGAGGTGCTCGACGGTCTCGCGGAGTTCGACAGCACCGATGGGTCGTACGTGCCGGTGGAGGAGCTGCGGGCGAGCGGCGACCCGCGGTGGGAGCTGCTGCGGCGCGGCGACCTCTACAGCGCCGGTGTCGACCCGGTCCGGTTCCGGGCGCGGGTGGTCGAGGCGGTGGAGTCCGTCGTGCGCCAGCACCCGGGCGGCCGGGCTGTGCTGTTCACTCATGCCGGCGTGCTGAACGCCTACGCAGGCGAAATCCTCGGTCAGGAGAAGGCGATCTGGTTTGCGCCGGCGTACTGCTCGCTGACCCGGGTCGGGGCGGCCAGGGACGGCCGGCGCGGCATCGTCAGCCTCAACGAGACGGGGCACGTGCGCGACCTACTGGCGGGATAGGCCAGGTCAGGACGCGGCGGCCACCGGCGTCCGCACCCGCTCCGCCCAGCCGGCCGCCGGCACTGTGAGCTGGCCAGCTCCGGCGAGCAGTCCGCCGAACACCGCCCATCCCGCCAGGCCGTGTGTCAGGACGACGGCCGTGACGAGCAGCGGCCCTACATGCCGCCCAGCGCCAAGCCGATGGAGTACAGCCCCGGGTACTGCCCCTGCGCCGTTGCCGGCCGGCTACTTCGCCTTCTCCTCGCCGGTGGACAGCGCGGCGATGAACGCCTCCTGGGGGACCTCGACGCGGCCGACCATCTTCATCCGCTTTTTGCCCTCCTTCTGCTTCTCCAACAGCTTGCGCTTGCGGGTGATGTCGCCGCCGTAGCACTTGGCCAGCACGTCCTTGCGGATCGCGCGGATGTTCTCGCGGGCGATGACCCGCGCACCGATCGCGGCCTGGATCGGCACCTCGAAGTTCTGCCGCGGAATCAGCTCGCGCAGCTTGGCGGCCATGCTCGTACCGTAGGCGTAAGCCTTGTCCTTGTGGACGATGGCGCTGAAGGCGTCCACCGGTTCGCCTTGCAGCAGGATGTCGACCTTCACCAGGTCGGAGGCCAGCTCGCCAGCCAGCTCATAGTCCAGCGACGCGTAGCCCTTGGTGCGCGACTTCAGCTGGTCGAAGAAGTCGAAGATGATCTCGCCCATCGGCAGCGTGTAGCGGAGCTCGACGCGGTCCTCGGACAGGTAGTCCATGCCCGCAAGAACCCCGCGCCGGTTCTGGCACAGCTCCATCACGGTGCCGACGTAGTCGCTGGGCAACAGGACCATCGCCTTGGCCACCGGCTCGTGGATCTGGGCGATCTTGCCGCCGCCCGGCCAGTCGCTGGGGTTGGTGACGACGACCTCCTCACCGCTTTCCAGGACGACCCGGTAGACGACATTGGGGGCGGTGGAAATGAGCGCCAGCCCAGCCTCGCGCTCGAGCCGCTCGCGCACGATCTCCAGGTGCAACAGGCCGAGGAAGCCGACCCGGAAGCCGAAGCCCAGCGCCAGCGAGGTCTCCGGCTCGTACGTCAGTGCCGCGTCGTTGAGGCGCAGCTTGTCGAGGGCCTCGCGCAGCGCCGGGTACTCACTGCCCTCGACCGGGTAGAGCCCCGAGAAGACCATCGGCTTGGGATCCCGGTAGCCGCCGAGCGACTCCGATGCTGCGTTACGGACGGTGGTCAGGGTGTCCCCGACCCGGGCCTGCCGGACGTTCTTCACCCCGGGGATGACGTAGCCGACCTCGCCGGCCGACAGAAACTCGGTCGGCAGCATGTCCGGGCTGACGACCCCGACCTCGAGGATGTCGTGGGCGTTCCGGGTGCTCATCATCAGACCGCGGTCCTTGCTGGACAGCTGCCCGTCAAAGACCCGCACGTAGGTGATGACACCCCGGTAGGAGTCGTACACGGAGTCGAAGATCATGGCGCGGGCCGGCGAGTCGACCGAGCCGGTCGGCGCCGGGATGTCGCGCACGATGGTGTTCAGCACGTCCGGCACGCCTTGGCCGGTCTTGGCGCTGATGCGCAGCACGTCGCCCGGGTCACAGCCGATGATGTTGGCGATCTCCTCGGCGTACCTGTCCGGCTGCGCCGCCGGCAGGTCGATCTTGTTGAGCACCGGGATGATGTGCAGATCGTTCTCCAGCGCCAGGTAAAGGTTGGCCAGGGTCTGGGCCTCGATGCCCTGCGCGGCGTCGACCAGCAGCAGGGTGCCCTCGCAGGCCGCGAGCGACCGGCTCACCTCGTACGTGAAGTCGACGTGACCGGGCGTGTCGATCATGTTCAGCACGTAGTCCCGGCCGTCGTCGGCGGTCCACGGCAGCCGCACGTTCTGGGCCTTGATGGTGATGCCGCGCTCGCGCTCGATGTCCATCTTGTCGAGGTACTGAGCGCGCATCTGCCGGGCATCCACCACGCCGGTGAGCTGCAGCATCCGGTCCGCCAGTGTCGACTTGCCGTGGTCGATGTGGGCAATGATGCAGAAGTTGCGGATGATCCGCGGGTCGGTCGTGGGCACGAGCCAGTCTAGGGGGAGGTCGCCCTGCTGGATCAGGCGTACGACGCGGTCACGGCGCTGGTGTCGGGGCTCTCACCGGCCGATCTGCAGCGTCGCAGCCGGTGCGCGGGCTGGGCGATCGGGGACGTGCTGGTGCACCTGCTCGGTGACGCCGAGCGGGCGCTGATGGCGTGCGCGACCTCGGCAGCAGCCGCCGACGGTTGACGCGGCGGGTTACTTCCGGACCTGGACCGCCTCGTGTGCTGACCGTGCACGAGCTAGCGCGGACGCTAGTCACCGAGGCGACCGTCCATCATCTCGACGTGCTGGTCGAGGTGAGCGGCCCGCCGCCGGTAGGGCTGCAGGTCTCCCTGCAGGTGTTCTCGGAGCTCGCGGGCCTCCCTCTGCCCGGTGACGCCGAGCGCTGGCTGCTGCCGGGCGCCGGCCGGCTGCCACTGACGTCGGCTGATCGCGTGGTGCTGGGGGCCGCGGCGGACCGCTTCCCGCTGCTGTCCTCATCGGTTGGTCCCAGCCTCTCTCAACCCACTTGCCCGGCTGCGCTTGGCTGCAGGCATGAGACCGCCATGGGAGTCGCTGCCGGCACAGGTGCGCCACGCCCTGGAGGGGTTGCTCGGCTTCCCCGTGGTCGAAGCCCTCTCACAGCACGAGGGCTTCTCGCCGGGCGTCGCCGCCGCCGTGCGCGGCCCGTCCGGAGAGCGGGCGTTCGTCAAGGCCGTGTCGTCGCAGGCGAACGCGCGCACTCCGGACCTGCACCGAGCCGAGGCGGTGGCCACCCGGCTGCTGCCGCCCGAGCTCGGCTCGCCGCGCCTGCTCGGGATGTACGACGAGGGCACCTGGGTCGCCCTGGCACTTGAACACGTCGACGGCCGGGTGCCCGAACGACCCTGGGTCGCGACCGACCTGGACGCGGCCGTTGCGGTGCTTGACCGGCTGGCACAGGTCGCCGCCCCGGCCGGGCTGGCGGCCGCCGGCGACGGCCTCCGGGAGGACTTCGGTGGCTGGGCACGGCTGGCCGACTCGGATGTGTCCTTATGCAGGTGGGAGCAACAACACCTCGACCAGCTGGTGGCTCTGGAGTCCGACTGGCCGGCCGCAGTCGCGGGTGACCGGCTGCTGCACCTGGACGCACGGGCAGACAACATGCTCGTCCGGCCTGACGGCACCGCTGTGCTGGTCGACTGGCCGTGGGCGTGCGCTGGGGCGCCGGTGATGGACGTGGTCGGCTTCGTACCGGACGCGGTGCTGCGAGGCGCGCCGGCCGCCGATGAGCTGCTGCTGCGCACGACGGCCGGTCGGAAGGCGTCGACGGAGCAGGTTGATGTCCTCGTGTGCGCGTTCGCCGGCCTGATGGCGGCCGCCCACCGGCGACCGGTTGAGCCCGGGATGGAGCGCGTGCGGGTGGTGCAACGGGAGCAGTGGCAGGTTGCGCTGGCCTGGCTGCGCACCCGTACCGGCTGGTCCTAAGCGCCTGGCCCGACGGCGCTGGTCGCCGGCCGACGTGGGCCGATCCAGCTCCGGCCCGAACCAGCGCTTTTGCTGACCGACGCGGGCCGATCGTCATCGCTTCCGCCGGCCCCGCAGCACCTGCGCGCTGGGTATGGGGCGCCGAGGGACGCGGGGAGCGGCTGCTAGCCTGACTGGACCGCGTGCGGCGTGCTGTCGCATGCCACCAGCTCTCTCAGAGGACCCTCCAGCAGTGGCGAACATCAAGAGCCAGATCAAGCGCATCAAGACCAACGAGAAGGCGCGCCTGCGCAACAAGTCGGTCAAGAGCGCGCTGAAGACCTCGGTGCGCAAGTTCCGTGCCGCCGCAGAGTCCGGCGATGTCACAGCCGCACAGACTGCGCTGCAGGCCGCGAGCCGGCACCTCGACAAGGCCGCGAGCAAGGGCGTCATCCACGCCAACCAGGCCGCCAACCGCAAGTCGGCCATGGCCAAAAAGGCTGCCGAGCTCGCCAGCAGCAGCGCCGCCTGACCCGCCTACTTCTGGCGTGCCCCGTCTGACGCGGGCAGCCATGGTGCGGCCTTCACTGGGTCAGCCGACTCTGCGCCTCTGCTGCCTGCTCATAACCGGCTGGTGCTGGTGCCAGTGGGCGGGTGGCCAGCGGTGCCGTTGCTCGCGCCCGGCTGCGCGATCGACAGCTCAGGCCGGCTCGGTCCCGGCTGCAGGCTCGTCGGCGCCGGCGCTGCTGCGCTCCAGCAGACCTGCAACCAGGTCATGGCTCTTCACGACGACAGCCACGGCGAGGGGCAGCGCGAGCACCGACCAGGCGGTCGCGACGTCGGCCAGGGCGAGCAAGCCGCCGGCGAGAACCGAGCCCTCCCCCAGCGTGGCGCGCTGCCATGCGTTGGGATGGACGTGCCGCAGCCTGAGCAGCCTCGGATAGAAGGGTTGCCGTTCAGCCGCTTCAGTTCTCTCCCGCGGCGCCGTTGCCACCGCCGTCCCTGACAGCTGTGACAGCTCCGACGGCTCTGAGCGCTCCGACGGCTCCGACGGCTCTGACGGCTCCGACAGTTCCGACGGCTCCTCGGCGTCGTTCCGGTCCGGCCTCCGGCCGGCCCGGAGTCGGGCCGCCTTCATCGCCCACCGCCGCGCGCCTGCACGACCGCCAGGAGCACCTTCTCCACGGCGTACGACGCATCCACCGCGCCGCCCTTGACGTCACCGTCGGCGACTGCGACCCCCTGGAGCGCGTCAGACAGGCCTTCCGGCCGCCAGCCACGCGCCTGCCGCTGCGTCTTCTCGACCTTCCAGGGCGGCATGCCGAGTGGTCCAGCGAGAATCCCGGCCGGGGCACGCCCGGCCGAGGCTACCGCCGCCATCGAGCGCAGGGTGCTGGCGAGAGCGCTGGTGACCAACACCGGCGCGAGGCCGGTGGCTTGCCCCCAACGGGCCAGCTCGAGGGCACCGGCGAGGTCTCCATCAACTGCGCGGTCGGCGACTGCGAAGCCGCTGCTCTCGGCCTTGCCCCGGTGATAGCGGGCGACCACGGCCTCGTCGATGAGTCCTTCAGTGTCCGACAGCAGCTGACTGGCGGCCGAGCACAGCTCACGCAGGTCGTTGCCGACGGCATCAAGCAAGGCGGTGACTGCGCCGTCACTCACCTGTCGGCCGTCAGAGGTCAGCTCGGCCCGGACCAGGTTGCGCCGGTCCCCGGCCTTGGTCACCTTGGGAGCATCGACCCTGCGCACGCCTGCCTGGGTCAATGCGGTCACAATGGCCTTGCCCTTCACCCCGCCGGCATGGACGACGACCAGCACCACCTCTGGCAGCGGGTCCTGCGCGTAGGCCACGACGTCAGCGGCAGCCTCCTTCGACACGTCGTGACCGGCGCGCACGACCACGACCCGCTCATCCCCAAACAACGACGGGCTGAGCACCTCGGCGAGGTCACCCGGCATCAGCTGGCCACCTTCGAGGTCGCGCACCTCCACGTCGGCGGTGCGCGCCCGGGCGGCCCGGACGACGGCCGAAACGGCTCGGGAGACCAACAGCTCCTCGTCACCGACGACCAACGTGACGGGCGCGAGCAGGGCAGGTGCGGGCACAGCATCATGCTGCCACGGCCGGCCGCGCGTCCCCGGCCGCCGGTGGCATCGTCCAAGGCGGAGCACGCGCCGTCCATGCCGGCAGCGGAGCCGCCTGGCGGGTGTCTGCGGCGCCGGTGACGGGCACGTCGCACAGTTCCCAGCTCCCGGCCGGTAGCCGGGCGACCAACCACCCCGCCGTACCGGGCAGGTCGGTGCCCGTAGGCTGGACGGCCGGCAGGCTGCCGTGATGGGCCACACCTGGGGTCGGGCTGCCCGGTGTCCCGTTGCCGCCGCGGCCGACTGCGGACAGCCGTCCGTGCCGGACGACCACCGCCACGTCACCGTCGCGGTCGCTGCGATAGGTACGGGCGCCGTCCCGCTCCAACCGGCCGAGGGTGGCCGCCGAGGGGTGGCCGTAGGGGTTGCCGGCGCCCACGGGCGTCAGTGCGATGCGAGCGCGGACGGCGTCCAAGAAACCCGGGTCCTGCTTGGCGGACCCGTGGTGCGGGACCTTGAGGACGTCGGCGCTCAGGTCGATGCCGCGTTCGCGCAGGGAGCGCTGGGCGTCGCCTTCGAGGTCACCGGCGAACAGCATCCGTACGCCGTGCGTCTGCAGGCGCAGCACGATGGAGCTGTTGTTCGGGTCGCTGTCGGTGCCGTGGCGCGCGGTCGCGTCCAGCACCTCCCACTCCACGCCGCGCGTGCGCCGAATCTCGCCGATGCCGGCCCGTACCACGGGGGTCCGCCGGGCTCCGAGCCACCCCAGCAGCCGACCTCGCTCGGCGGCCGGCTCGTCGAGGGGTCCGATCTCGACAGCTCCGACGGACCTCCCACGCAGCAGGCCGGGGACGCCCTCGACGTGGTCTGCGTGCAGATGCGTCAGCACGAGCAGCGGGACGGAGGTGATCCCCAGCCTGCGCAGGCAGCCGTCGATCGGCTCCGGGTCCGGCCCGGTGTCGACGACGAGGGCCTCATGGGTGCCGGTGCGGACCGCGAAACCGTCGCCCTGTCCGACGTCGCAGCTGGCGAGCACCCAGCCGGTTGGCGGCCAGGGGGGTGCCGTCAGCACCAGGGTGACACCAGCCACCAGCGAGCCGAGCGCGGCTGCGAGGCCGAGTCGCCGCAGCATGCGGTGCGCCAGCACGGCCAGCAGCACGCCGGACAGCCCGAGCATCAGGAGGGCTCCAGTCCAGCCGCTCGGGAGCGCGACGCCCGCTCCCGGCTGCCGCGCACCGATGCGGGAGACCAGGACGAGCCAGTGGGTCGGCAACCAGGCGAGCCAGGCGGCCAGTCGCGCGACCGGCATCGCCACCGGCGCTGCCAGGGCAGCGATCACGCCGAGGAGCGTTGCCGGCGCCACGGCGGGAACGGCCAGCAGGTTCGCGGGTACGGCGAGCAAGCCCACCTGGCCGGAGATGGCCACCACGACTGGCCCACAGGCCAGCTGGGCGGCTGCCGGCACGGCCACCGCGTCGGCGAGCCAACCGGGAACGTGACGGGCCAGCCGGGCCCGCCACGTCGGCGCGACGAGCAGCAGACCGGCGGTGGCCAGGGTGGACAGCGCGAAGCCGGGCTGCGCGGCCAGCTCGGGTGCGAGCAGCATCAGGACGAGCACCGCCGCGGACAGCGCGGGCAGCGCCTGCTTTCGGCTGCCGGTCGCGAGAGCCAGCAAGCCGACGACGCCCATCACGGCCGCCCGTAGGACGCTCGGTGACGGCCTGGCCAGGACGACAAAGGCGGCGAGCACGATGCCGGCGATTGGGGGCCGCCAGCGCAGCCCGATCCGCAGCCACCCGCAGACCACCAGCCCCGCAGCCAGGACGACCGCGACGTTGGTCCCGCTGACTGCCGTGAGGTGGGTCAGGCCGGTCGTCCGGAAGTCCTGCTGCAAGGCCGGATCCAGCCGGCTGGTGTCACCGTCGACCAGCCCGGGCAGCAGACCCCTTTCGTCGGAGGGTAGCGGGCTGCTGGCGTCGAGCAGCCCACGGCGCAGTCTGCCGGCGAGGTGTTGCACCACCGACGGGCCGGACAGCACGACGGGTCTTCCACGCACCGACAGCAGTGCGGCCACGTCGTCGCCGCGACCGGCCGACTGCAACCGTCCCTCCGCCCGGACGTGCTGGCTGGGTAGCAGACCGAGCCAGGCTCCGTCTGAGCTCAGGATGAGCACCGGCTCACGCACCCGCACCTCCCTCCCGGCGACGGTGAGGTGCTCGACCCGGATGCGCGCGACCACCAACTGCCGGAACGTGAGCACTGACTTCTTGGGCGCCACCGCCCTCGGGTCGTCGAGCAGGACGCCCCGCAGCACCACCGAGGACGACCGATGAGCGGCGTCAGCGAGCGGACCCGTCGTCCGCGCGTGGACACGGGCGGCGGTGGCGAGGCCGGCCGCAGCCACGCAGGCCAGACACGCAGCCAGGACCGTGGCCCGGGCCGCCCGCGAACGCAGCAGGACGGCAGTGGCACCCACAGCGGCGCACCCGGCCAGACCGGTCAGCAGGCCCGGCGGGAGCAGCCGTCCTTGCCACGCGGTGATCCAGGCGGCGCCGGCCGGCAGGGCAAGCCGCAGGTCGGGCGGCTCCCCCCTCACACGTGCACCTTTGCCTTGATCGCGGCGTACTTCGACTCCCCGATGCCGCCGACCTCCCGCAGCTGGTCCACGCTGGCGAAGCGGCCGTGCTCGGTGCGCCAGTCCACGATCTTCTGCGCGAGAAAGGGCCGATGCCTGGCAGTCCGTCGAGGTCGCCGACACCGGCGGCGTTGAGGTCGAGCGAGCCACCGGTGGTAGCACCAGTCGGCGTGCCGGGCAGCGCCACCGGTGCGGCCACCCCGACCAACACCTGCTCACCGTCCACGAGCTTGCGGGCCAGGTTGACCAGCCCGGTGTCCACGCCGGGTAGCGCGCCGCCGGCAGCTCGGAGCGCGTCGTCGACCCGGCTGCCCGATGGCAGGTGCACAAGTCCTGCCCGCCGGACCTTGCCGGCGACGGCGACGGTGACCTCGGGGCCGCCGCTGGCAGCGGCCGCGCCGACGACGGATGGCACGGAGACCAGCTGCTCAGACGGGTGGCCGCGCAGCAGCAAGAACCCGGCTAGCGCCGCCGCCACTACGCCGACCGCTACCAGCGCGAATACGCCGTGCCGTCCAGGGTCGAGCCGCCCGGAGCGCAGGACCGCCAGCACCGACGCGACCGGCGGAACCGAGGCAGCCGGGGGTGGCCCGGCGGCCGCCAGCAACTCGGCAGCAGGCGGCACCGGGGCACCGGACGGGAGCACATCAGGCGGCGCCGGGGCGCCGGACGGGTGCACATCAGCAGGCGGCACCGGAGCACCGGACGGGAGCACATCAGCAGGCGGCACTTGGGCACCGACCGGGAGCACGTCAGCAGGCGGCAACGGGGCGCCACGCTGGGCAGCCGCCGGACGGGCACTGGCCGTGCGGTACGGCGAGACGGACGGCGCGCTGCGCACAGCTGACCAGGACCGCTCCAGCGCCGGTTCATCGACCGGCTCCACCCCCGGCTCCGGCCAGAACGGGTCGTCGAACTCTCCCTGGGCCGGGGTCCACCCGCCGGCACCTGGCCCCGGGGCCGGCAGCAGCGCCAGCAGGCGGGACGCCCCGTCGGTCGACGGCGGCCGGGATCGCAGAGGCACACCACGACGCTAGAAAGCGGCGGCCGCCAGCCGAAGAGCCGACGTGAGGTTGTGGACGACGATCAGGGCTGTGGACGCAGCACGCGGAGCAGGTTGGCCTGGTGCCGTACGACGACGACGGCCGCCAGCAGCCCGGCCCACAGCACGTCCTGTCCGACCAGCAGAGCCACGACCAGCACGGCCAGGGCAGCACACACCGATGCCAGGGCGATCCAGCGGCCGACCGCCAGCACGACCAACCAGGTGACCAGCACCGGCACCGCCCACAAGGGATGCGAGCCCAGGATCGCACCAGCCGCGGTCGCCACCCCCTTGCCGCCCCTGCCGCGCAGGAACGGTGACGTGACGTGGCCGAGGACCGCGGCCACACCGGCCACCAGCCCCGCTCGGTGATCGGCGTGGCCGAAGGCCGCGGCCGGGGCCGCCCCCTTGACCACGTCCAGCAGCGCGATGAGGACACCCGTTGCCCGGCCCAGTGCCCGGCCGGCGTTGGCGGCGCCGGGGTTGCCCGACCCGACGGCACGCAGGTCCACGCCGCGGGCGCCGGCCACCAACGTGGCCGGCGACACCGACCCAACGAGGTAGCCGACCAGCGCCGCGGTGACAGCGAGCCCGGTCATCGCCGCCAGACCACGAGGCCCAGCAACCCGGGGCCGACGTGGGCTCCCACGACGGCGCCCACCTCCGACACGTACAGCGAGCGCAGTTCGGGCAGTGCGGCGCGCAGGGCGTCGGCGAGCGTTGCGGCACGAGCCGGGGCGGCCAGGTGGTGAACGGCCACGTGGACCGGTCCGGACCCCGCGGACGTGACGGCGAGCTGCTCCAGCCGCGCGATCGCCCTCGAGGACGTACGCACCTTCTCCAGCAGGCTGATCGCGCCGTCCTTGACCACCAGGATCGGCTTGACGGCCAGGGCGGTGCCGACCAGGGCTGAGGCGGCGGTGACCCGGCCGCCGCGACGCAGGTGCTCCATGGTGTCCACGTAGAACCAGGTCGACGTCGCCGCGGCAGCGTGCTCGGCGGCTGTCGTGACCGCATCTAGGTCGTGGCCGGCTGCTGATGCCTCCGCCGCGGCCAGGACAGCGAAGCCGAGCCCCATCGCGATCGTGCGGCTGTCGACCACCCGCACCTCGATGCCCTCGGCAGCAACCAGTTGCGCCGCCATCCGTGCTGAGTCGGACGTCCCGGACAGCGCCGACGACAGGTGGACGCTGACCACCTCCACACTGCCGCAGGCGCGATACGCCGAGGCCAGTTGGCCAGGTGTCGGACGGGAGGTGCTGACCTGTACCCGTCGCTCCTGCAGGGCGGCTGCCACCTCGGCCGGCGACACCTCGGTCGTCTCGAGACCCGAGCGGCCGCCCAGGACCACATGCAGGGGTACGACCGTCACACCGTCCTCGTCCGCCAGCCCCTCGGGCAGGTACGCGGTCGAGTCGGTGACGACGGTGACGGTCATGCCGAGCCGCGCAACCTAGACCGGGACGACGTTGACGAGCTTGGGTGCCCGGATGACGACGGTCCGCAGCTCCCGACCGGACAACGCCTCGATGACCTTCGGGCTGCTCAGCGCCAGGGTCCGCAGCTCCTGCTCGGCAATGTCCGGCGACACCTCCAGCCGGTCCCGCACCTTGCCCTGCACCTGCACAACGCAGATGACCGACTCCTGGACCAGCAGCGCCGGGTCGACTGTGGGCCAGAGGGAGTCGTGCACCGAGTCCCCGGCGTCGACGTCATGGCCCAGCCGCGACCAGACCTCCTCGACGGCGAACGGCGCGTAGCAGGACAGCATGGTCGCGAGGGCGTGCAGCCCGTCGCGCAGCGATGCCGCTGCGGGCGCGCCGCCCGCAGGCTTGTCGAAGGCCTTGCGCATGGCGGAGGTCAACTCGTGGAAGCGGGCGACGGCGACGTTGAGCCGGTGAGCTTCCACCAGTCGGGTGACCTCGTCGACAGCATGCGCCACCGCCCGGTCCAGCCCCAGGTCGCGGGCATCCCCCGTAGTCCCGGCTACGTCGGTGGCCAGCCGCAGCACGCGTGCGAGGTACTTCACCGACCCGGTCGGCGACACGTCCGCCCAGTCGACGTCGTCCTCCGGAGGGCCAGCCGACAGCATGGCCAGCCGGACGGCGTCGACGCCGTACGACGCGAGCTCCTGGCCCAGGGTGACCAGGTTGCCCGTTGACTTGCTCATCGCTGAGCCGTTGAGGATCACCTGGCCCTGGTTCATCAGCGCGGTGAACGGCTCGGTGAAGTCCAGCATCCCCATGTCGTGCAGGACCTTGGTGAAGAACCGGCTGTACAGGCAGTGCAGTATCGCGTGCTCGACGCCACCGACGTACTGCTGGACCGGCAGCCACTGCCGGACCGCCTCGGGGTCGAACGGACCGTCGGTGTAGTGCGGCGAGGCGAAGCGCAGGTAGTACCAGGAGGAGTCAACGAACGTGTCCATGGTGTCGGTGTCCCGCTCGGCCGGGCCACCGCAGGCCGGGCAGGTCGTCTCGACCCAGGCGCGATTGGACGCCAGCGGCGAGGACCCCTTCGGCTGCAGCTGATCACCTTTCATGTCAGGCAGCCGCACCGGCAGCTGGTCGTCCGGCACCGCGACCTCGCCGTCGACCGGGCAGTGCACAATCGGGATCGGTGCACCCCAGAACCGCTGCCGGCTCAGCAACCAGTCGCGCAGCCGGTAGTTGGTGGCACCCCTGCCCAGCCCACGGGCCTCAAGATCGGCGACGACCTGCTCGATGGCGTCAGCCTTGGTCAGCCCGTCGTACGGCCCAGAGCGCACCAGGACGCCGTCACCCACGGTCGCGATCCCTGTGACCGCAGGGTCATCCGCCGCGGTGTCGACCACGACCCGCACTGGCAGGCCGAACGCGCGGGCGAAGTCCAGGTCGCGCTGGTCGTGCGCCGGAACGGCCATGATGGCGCCGGTGCCGTAGTCGGCGAGCACGTAGTCAGCGGCGTAGACCGGCATCGTCTCGCCGCTGACCGGGTTGACCGCTGTCACTCCCAGGTCGACCCCGGTCTTGGTGCGATCGGTGGACTGGCGGTCGATGTCGGATAGCTTGCGCACCTGCTCGCGGTAGGTCTCGAACGCCGCCCGCTGCTCGGGAGTGCACAGCTCGTCGGCCAGCGGCGCGTCGGCCGCGACTACGAAGAAGGTCGCTCCGTAGAGCGTGTCCGGACGAGTGGTGAACACCGTCACGACGCGGTCACCGATGCGGAAGTCGACGTGCGCCCCTCGGGAGCGGCCGATCCAGTTCTTCTGCATGAGCAGCACGCGATCGGGCCAGCTGCCCTGCAGCTGCTCCATGTCGTCCAGCAACCGGTCGGCGTAGTCGGTGATGCGGAAGTACCACTGGGTCAGCTCCCGCTTGGTGACCTCGGTCCCGCATCGCTCGCACCGGCCGCCGATCACCTGCTCGTTGGCCAGCACGGTCTGGTCCTGCGGGCACCAGTTGACCGGTGAGCTCTTTCGGTAGGCCAGGCCGCGCTCCTTGAAGCGCAGGAACAGCCACTGCGTCCACCGGTAGTACTCCGGGTCTGAGGTGTGCAGCCGCGTGGACCAGTCGAAGCTAACTGCGTAGCGGCGGAACGCCTCGGCCTGGGTGTCGATGTTTGCGTAGGTCCACGTCGACGGATGCTCGCCGCGCTTGATGGCGGCGTTCTCGGCGGGCAGCCCGAACGAGTCCCAGCCCACCGGGTGCAGCACGTCGTAGCCGCGCCGCATCCAGTAGCGGGCGATGACGTCACCGATGCCGAACGCCTCCGCGTGACCCATGTGCAGATCGCCGCTGGGATAGCTGAACATGTCGACGACGTACTTCTTCTCGGCGCCCTCCCGTCGGCCGGCGCGGTTGAGGTCGAGCCGGTCCCAGACCGGCAACCAGCGCTGCTGCACCGCGTGCGGGTCGTAGACCTCGGCCTCGTCGTCCATCGGAACTCCTGTCACGACATGAAGAACGCCCCCGTGGTCACGGAGGCGCCGCACTGACTCATCGAGGAGTCAGCGCGGCTCGAGAAGGAGCAGCTGCATCGGCACGTCGGCATCGTACGACGCATGCGCAAGCGATCTAGTCTGGACCGGGTGACGGCGCAGCTGGCGGACCCCTCGCCCGAGCGGTCACCGTGGCGGTCGGCCAGCGCGCAGGATCGGCAACGCCGACGCCGCCTGCTGCTTGCTGTGCTCGTCCTGTTCGTCGCCGTCGCCCTCGTCTTCGGCTTCCCGACCGGCCGTGAGGTCCTCACCGGCTGGGTCCTGCTCACGCTGTGGGCAGCCTGCGCCGGGAGCCTGCGGGTGTGGGGACGGGCCGTCGTGCGCGACTGGCTGCCGCTGCTGCTGGTGCTGTTTGCCTACGACCTGCTGCGCGGCTACGCCAAGGACGTTGGCCCGCACCTGACGCGACTCCCGACCCTGCGGGCCGACAGCCTCGTACCGACCATCACGGACAGGGCGCACGTCAACGAGCTGATCGACGCAGACCGCTTCCTGTTCGGTGGCCAGGTCCCGACGGTGTGGCTGCAGCAGCACTTCCACGACGTGGGTGTCGTGCACTGGTGGGACGCGCTGGCTTTGCCGGTCTACTTCTCACACTTCTTCGTGTCCCTCGGCCTGGCCGTGGTGCTGTGGGCCATCAGCTACCCGGTTTACCGCCGTTACGTCTGGACGCTGGTCACCCTCAGCCTGGTCACCGTGGTCACCCACGCGCTGTACCCCGCCGCCCCGCCGTGGATGGCCGGGCTGCCCGCCAACGGCTACCTGCCGCCGGTCGACCGGGTGGTGTCCAGCACCATGCGCCTGCTCGGCGGGCACACCGTCAATTCGGCCGTCGAACGCGGCGAGGTCTACTCGAACCAGGTCGCCGCAGTCCCGTCGCTGCACGGCGCGATCCCGCTCATGCTGCTGCTGTTCTTCTGGCCGCTGGTTCGCCGGCGGGCCCGGGTGCTGCTCGGCGGCTACGTCCTGGCAATGGCCGTCACCCTGGTCTACAGCGGTGAGCACTACGTGGTCGACCTGCTGGCCGGCTACCTCTACGCGGCCGCTTGCGTCATCGGAGTCCGTCGGGTGCTCGACCGTCGCGACCGCCAGGCCCTCGCTGCGGCACCATGAACCTGAGCCGGTGGCTGCTGCGGCTGGTGCCGCCGCTGCGCCGTTCGCTCGACCAGGTGCCGGCCTACGCCGCGGACTGGGATGCCGCCAACGAGCGGTTTCGGCTGGCCGACGGGCCGCTGTGGGTGGTGCTCGGCGACTCGACCGCCCAGGCAATCGGTGTCCCGCGCGGGATCGAGCACGGCTACGTCGGGCGGCTGCGCCGCCTGCTGGAGCTGCGCGACAGCCGCCCGTGGCGGGTGCTCAACCTGTCCCGCAGCGGTGCGGTCCTGGCCGACGTGCTCGATCAGCAGCTGCCGCAGTTGCCGGCGGCTGCCGAGCTCGTGACGTGCGTCGTGGGTGGCAACGACCTGCGCCGCACGCCGCTGGACCAGCTGCTGACCGACCTGCGGTCGGTCATCGATGCGCTTCCGGCCGGAGCCGTCCTCGCCAGCATGCCGCGCGGCCTGAAAGAGGCCAAGGCCGTCCAGGTCAACGCAGTGCTGATGGAGCTGGCAGTGGCACGCGGTCTGCTGGTGGCCGACCTGTGGGGCCGGACAGGTCCGCCGTACAGGGGGAAGTACGCCGATGGCCTACACCCGAACGAGGTCGGCCTGACCGGGTGGGTGCGCGCGTTGAGCGACGCGTTGGGCCTTCCACCGGAGGTCGACCCGCCTACGAGAAGCTCAGCACGCGGCCGCACGGGCTGACGTGGCTAGGGCAGCGAGGCGAGCACGTCCTCGACGGCGGCGTGGTCGGAGATGGCCTGCCGCTGCTGCATGACAGCCCGTCTCGACGCCGGCGAGGCCGGTGCCGACGACGACGACCAGCACCGGCTCAGGCGCCGTAGGTCTTCACGCGGCCGTAGGCGTCGGTCTGCTTCGCGGCCGCGGCCAGCAGCTCGGGCAGTGCGGCGTCGAGCTCGAGGACGTCGAAGCTGCCCTCCTTCTCGAACGCCGGACCGACGCGCCAGCCCTCTGCGACCGAGACGTGCCCGGCCCGCAGGTTGAAGACCTGGCCGTTAACGGTGCACAGCGGCGAACCGAGCCACACGACGAGAGCGACGATGTGCTCCGGGCCGCCGGGGTTGTGCCAGCCGGTGCGCTCCTCGAGTTCCCTGAGCCGGTCGACGTAGCCGGTGAGGCCTTCAGTCATGGCGGTGAGCGCGCTCGGGGCGATGGCGTTGCTGAGCACGCCGTAGCGCCACAGCTCCTCCCCGAGAATCTGCGTGAAGGCTGCGATGCCGGCCTTCGCCGCGCCGTAGTTGGCCTGACCGACGTTGCCATAGATGCCTGATGGGCTGCTGGTGTTGACGATCCGGGCGACCCGCTGCCCACCGGCCTTGGACTGCTCGCGCCAGTAGCTCACCGCGTGCTTGCTGGGGCAGAAGGTGCCGCGCAGGTGCACCTTCACGACGGCGTCCCAGTCCTCGACCGTCATGTTGACGAACATCCGGTCGCGCAGGATGCCGGCGTTGTTGACCAGGGTGTCGAGGCCGCCGAAGGTGTCGATGGCCTGCTGGACCAGCCGGCCCGCACCGTCCCAGTCGCTGATGTCGTCGGTGTTGGCGACCGCTTCGCCGCCGGCCGCCGTCACTTCCTGGACCACGGCGTTCGCGCCGTCAGCGGACACGTCGTTGACGACGACACGGGCGCCCTCCTGCGCAAACAGCAGCGCCTCTGCCCGGCCGATGCCGCCGCCGGCGCCGGTGATGACTACGACGCGTCCGTCGTTGCTGCTCAAGAGAGCTCCTCAGTAGGTGGGTGGTCAGGATGCACCCTCGGTGAGGGCACCCCGGTCGAGCAGCAGCTGCACCTGCTCGTCGGTCAGCCCCAGCTCGGCCGCGACGACCCGAGTGTGCTCGCCTGGGTGCGGTGGCCGGCCCTGGACCGAGCCGGGGGTGCGGGAGAGCCGGGGGGCCGGGGCCGGCTGCACGACGCCATCGACCTCGACGAACGTCGCGCGGGCGACCAGGTGCGGGTGGGCGAGGCGCTCGCTCCAGTCGAGGACAGGTTGTACGCAGGCGTCGGTGCCGCCGAGCAGCTCCGCCCACTCGTCCCTCGATCGCCTGGCCCACAGGGTTTCCCACTGCCGCTTGTGGTCCGCCCACTGGGCCTGCGGTGGCTGCTGCAGCCGGTCCGGCTCACCTGCCCGGAAGCCGGTGAGCTCCACCAGCTGGGCGTAGAACTGCGGCTCCAGCGCACCCACCGCGACGAAGCGGCCGTCCGAGCAGGTGTAGACGTCGTAGAACGGCGCCCCGCTGTCGAGGGCGTTCACACCCCGGCTCGTCAGGTCCCAGGCGCCCATGCCGGCCAGGGCCGTGAACATGGTGGTGAGCACCGCCGCCCCGTCGACCATGGCGGCGTCGACGATCTGCCCGGTCCCGCTGCGCTGGGCCTCGAACAGGGCCGCGAGCACTCCCATGACCATGAACATCGACCCGCCCGCGTAGTCACCCAGCAGGTTCAGCGCCGCGACCGGCCGCTCGTCCGCACGACCCGTCGCCCACAGCGCACCGGTCAGCGCCACGTAGTCGATGTCGTGGCCGGCCACCGGCGCGAGCGGCCCGTCTTGACCCCAGCCGGTCATCCGTCCGTAGACCAGCTTCGCGTTGCGGGCCAGGCACGGCGTCGGCCCGAGCCCCAGCCGCTCGGCAACACCCGGCCGGTACCCCTCGATCAGCACGTCGGACCGCTCGACGAGGTCGAGCACCAGGTCGCGCCCGTCGGGCGCCTTGAGGTCCACCGCGATCGAGCGCTTGCCACGGTTGACGATATCGGCGCGGGCACCGGTGCCCAGCAGCAAACCAGCCGGCACGGGGCGGTCGACGCGCACGACGTCGGCACCGAGGTCGGCCAGCAGCATGGCGGCGAACGGCCCGGGTCCGAGCCCGGCCAGCTCGAGCACCCGGAGTCCGGCGAGAGGTCCTGTCACAGCGCCCATCCTGCTGCACTAGCGTCGGCGGTCGTGGCAGGCATCGATGAGGCGGCTGCGGAGAAGGCGATCCGTGACCTGCTGGTCGCTTTGGGCCAGGACCCGTCCCGCGAGGGGCTGCGCGACACCCCGCGCCGGGTGGCGATGGCCTACCGCGAGCTGCTCAGCCCCTTACCGGTGAGCGCGACCACCTTCCCCAATGACGAGGGGTACGACGAGCTGGTGCTGGTCCGGGACATTCCGTTCGCCAGCCTCTGCGAGCACCACCTGCTGCCCTTCGTCGGCACCGCCCACGTGGCGTATCTCCCCCGGCAGCGCATCGTGGGGCTGTCGAAGCTGGCGCGCGTCGTCGAGCACTTCAGCCGGTCACTGCAGGTGCAGGAGCGGCTCACGCAGCAGGTCGCGCACTGGCTGCAGGACGAGCTGTCACCCCGCGGCGTCGGCGTGGTCCTCGAGGCCGAGCACATGTGCATGCGGCTGCGGGGGGTGCGGGTGCCCGGCACCCGAACGGTGACCAGCGCGCTGCACGGCGCGCTGCGCGACGATGCGAGGACCCGCTCGGAGTTCCTCGGCCTGGTGAGAGGAACCTGATGCAGCACCGCAGGCTCGGCCGGCTCGAGCACCTCAGCAGTGTGGTCATATACGGCGGCGCGGCCCTCGCGGACGTCAGCCAGGACGTCGCGGACACCTCGATCCAGCAGGCGGTCGCCGCCGGCATCAACCACTTCGACGTGGCCGCGTCGTACGGCGACGCCGAGCTGCGGTTCGCTCCTTGGGCGGGACGGCTCGGGCCGGACGCCTTCCTGGCCACCAAGACCGGCGAACGCGACAGCGATGCGGCCTGGGCAGGCATCAACACCTCCCTGGAGCAGCTGAAGGTGGACCACGTCGACCTGCTGCAGCTGCACGCGGTCGGCGACCTCGCCGAGCTCGACCGGGTGACCAGGCCTGGCGGTGCGCTCGAGGCGGCGGTGCGGGCCCGCGACGAGGGACTGGTCGGTGCCGTCGGCATCACCGGTCATGGCCACGACGCGCCGGCGACGCACCTCGAGGCGCTGCGACGCTTCCCGTTCGACACCGTGCTGACGCCGTGGAATCACGCCGTCGCCCAGCGACCGGACTTCGCTGCCGGCTTCCGGGCCCTGGTCGCCGAGGTGCAGCGGCAGGACGCGGGGTTGATGACCATCAAGACGGTTGCTCGGCGGAACTGGCCCGGCACCGCCGACCAGCAGTACGCCACCTGGTACGAGCCGTGGGACGACCCCCGCCTGATCGACGCGTGTGTCGCGTTCTGCTTGCGCGAGCCGGCGGTGACCGGGATCGCAGCAGCCGGGGACGTCGCCCTGCTGGGGCCGATCATCAGTGCCGCGGAGCGGGCTTCCGAGATGGACCAGCACCAGCTCGAGGCGGTGCTGTCCACCGCGCCCGGCTACAGCTCCCCTTTCCTGACGATGCCCGCGGGCATCTAGACCCCTGCCAGGAAGCTCTGCCTTGAGCTCGGCGCCTCACGACGATGCCGGTTGCCCGGTGGGCTCGGCGGGCGGGCCTTGTGGGCCGGCAGAGTGTTCTCGTCGCTCGGCCTGCAGGGGCCTGTGGTCTGGTCCAGTCTCGCCGGCCGTTCCCGCTCCGGCTGCTTACCCGGGGTCGGCTGTCACCGCTGTGGCCGAGGACCTCGACCGTAAGACGGGACGCCGGCCGTTGGCACATCCGCTCCCGCCGTGCACCAGGGCTAGCCGCGGCCGTGTCTGATCCACCGCACCGCTGTCTGATCCCCCGCCGGCGCTGTCTGATCCACCGCACCGCTGCCTGATCCCCTGCCGGCGCTGTCTGATCCACCGCCGGGGACGCACGCTTAGACCAGTCCGGCCGGAGGGCAGGCGATCAGACACGAGTGCCGATGATCAGACACGAGTGCGCACGATCAGGCACCGGTGCAGGCGATCAGACACGGCCCGGCCAGCAAGCCGGTCAGCTTCTCCGCGGCCGGCCGGTCGAGGGTAACCTTCGAGTCGGTGCCGGAGCCGGCGGCGACCGCCAGCCGCGACCGCGTCCACCCCGTCCACTGCGGCGGTCATGATCGGCGTGCAGGGAGCAGCTCCGGCCAGCGTGGGAGCTGTACGGTGATCACCGGCTAGACGCCGACCGCCCGGAACCCGCCGTCGACGTGCACGATCGTCCCTGTCGTGGCCGGGAACCAGTCCGACAGCAGCGCCACGCAGGCCTTGGCGACTGGAGTCGAGTCGGTGACGTCCCAGCCGAGCGGCGCGCGTTGCTTCCAGGCTTGCTCGAAGCCGTCGAAGCCCGGGATCTGCTTGGCCGCCATGGTGCGCAGCGGACCAGCTGCGACCAGGTTGCTCCGCACCCCGAGCGGACCGAGATCCCTTGCCAGGTAACGATTCGCGCTCTCGAGACCGGCCTTTGCGACCCCCATCCAGTCGTACCCGGGCCAGGCCACCCGCGCGTCGAAGTCCAACCCGACGTACGACGCACCCGGCTGCCAGAGCGGCCGGCAGGCCCGTGCCAGGGCGGCGTAGGACCAGGTGCTGACGTGCAGGGCGGTGCCGACGTCGGCCCATGAGGTGTCGAGCACCCCGTGGCCCAGGGCTGCGGCCGGGGCGAAGCCGATGGCGTGCAGGACACCGTCCAAGCCGTCGAGGTGGGCGCCGACCCGCTCAGGTAGGGCTGACAGGTCGTTCTCCGACGTGACGTCGAGCTCGATGACCGCTGGCGTGCCCGGCAGCCGCTTGGCGAGCCGGTTGGTGATGGAGGCGGCGCGACCGAAGCTGGATAGCACCAGCGTCGCCCCCTCGCGAGCCGCCAGATCGGCCACACCGTAGGCGATCGAGCGGTCCGTGAGGACGCCGGTCACGAGCAGGCGCTTGCCCTCGAGCAGCCCGCTCATCATCGGGCCTGCCGTTCGACCCGGCGGTCGATCTCGGCCAGCACACCGGTGAGGCGCTGCTGCTCGGCCTCCACCCCGGCCAGCTCGAAGACCTTCCAGTGGCGCAGCAGGGGGGTGACCACCTCGTCGCGGTGCACTCGCAGGTCGTAGATACCCGCACGTGCGACGACCGCTGCCCGCCGTACGAATCCGGGGATCCCGGTGCCCGGCATCTGGAAGCCGGCGACCTCGTCGGTGATGGCGCGCAAGGCGATCTCGGGCGACACGGCGAGCGCCTCGCTCATCAGGTCCCGGTACAGCACCATGTGCAGGTTCTCATCGGTCGAGATCCGCGCCAGCAGCTTGTCGAGCCCTGCGTCGCCGGACAGCCGGCCGGTGCCGCGGTGCGAGACGCGGGTGGCGAGCTCCTGGAAGCTGACGTAGGCGATGACGTGCAGCCCGTCGCGGTCACCCGCGCTGTAGCCGGTCGAGACGGTCGCCATCCGGTCGCGCTCGAGCGTGACCGGGTCGACGGCACGGGTGACAGTGAGGTAGTCGCGTAGGACAATCGCGTGCCTGCCCTCCTCCGCGGTCCAGCGGTCCAGCCAGGTCTTCCAGGCCTCCCCGCGGCCCAGCAGCCGCGACAGCTCACCGTGGTAGCCAGGCAGGTTGTCCTCGGTGAGCAGGTTCAGCTGCACGGCGGCCCGCACTGCCGGGTCCAGCCGGCTCTGCGACTCCTGCCATGAGAGCTCGGCGAAGTCGGTGGCCTCGCCCCACGGGACGTACTCGTGGGGGAACCACTCCTGAGCGCGGGCGAGGTGCGCAGCCAGGGCGATCTCCAGCCGGCTGGTGAGCTGTTCCACCAGCTGGGCGGGCGCTTCGGTCAAGACGGTCACGGTGCCTCCGGGCTCAGGTGATCGGCGAGAGCGTGCTGTACGGCGCGGGTCGCCGTCCAGAAGACACCACCGGGTGGAAGTACCAACAGCTCGGCCAGCGGGAGCGCGGAAGCCAGCTCACGGGCCAGGGCGACGGGATGCAGCGGGTCCTCCCGCTGGGCGACGACCAGGCAGGGGGCGTGAACCGCCGAGAGCACCGCGCGGTCCGGAAGGGGCCGGTCCGCCGTCAGCAGGACCGGGGCGGGGCGGCGTACCAGCTCGGCGGCGCGGCGGCGCAGCAGGATCGGGACAGCCCGGGTGCCGTGCAGGTGCGGCGGGACCTCGGCGAGCAGCAAGGCAGCCACCGCATCGACGTCGCCGCGGTCGATCGCCGAGCCGATCCGGTCGAGCCGGACGGTGGCCCCGTCGGCGCGCGCGGCATCCAGCGCCGCCGGCAGGACCATGGCGAGCCGGTCGAAGCGGCGGGAGTCGTCGCGCAGAAGACGCAGCAGGACGCCGGACCCCAGCGACAGGCCGACGCAGCCGGTGGCCCCGACCTCATCCGCCACGGCGCGCAGGTCATCAGCCAGCAGGTCGTAGTCCCAGCCGCCCGGCAGGGCGTCGCTGCCGCCATGACCGCGGAAGCTGAGAACGGCGCGGGTCCCTCTTGTCCGCAGCGCCAGCGGACGGACCTCGGCGGCGCTGCCGCCCAGCCCGTGGGCGAAGACGGTCACCGGCAGACCGGTGCCCGAGACGGAGAACTCGACCCCCCTGATCCGGCCGGCGGTCGCGAGTGCGGTCACAGCGGCGGGTTCGCCCGGTCGCCCCGGCGATGGTCCGGCAGGGCGGCCAGCGCCTCGACCAACCGGCGCCGGGTGTCGGCGGGCTCCAGCACCTCATCGACGGCACCGCACTCCACGGCCCTGGTCAGACCGCCGGTGGTGGCCTCGTGCTGCGCGACCAGCCGGACGACGAGCTCGGCGCGGCGCACCGGATCTGTCTCGGCGGCCAGCTCCCGTCGGTGCAGCACCTCGATGGCAGCTGAGGCTCCCATCACGTCGACCTGCGCGCCGGGCCAGGCGAAGACGACGTCTGCGCCCAGCCCCTTGCTGCCCATGGCGATGAAGGCGCCACCAAAGGACTTGCGCAGCACCACGGTGAGCCGCGGGACGACCGCGGCGGCGTAGGCGTGCAGCAGCTTGGCACCGCGTCGGACGACTCCACCGTCCTCCTGGCCGACCCCCGGCAGGTAGCCGGGCACGTCGACCAGGAAGATCAACGGCAACCCGAGGGAGTCGCACCACTGCACGAAGCGGCCGGTCTTGTCGCCGGTCTCGGCGTCGAGGCAGCCGGCCAACCACTGTGGCTGGTTGGCCACCACCCCCACCGTGCGGCCGGCGAGCCGGCCGAGCCCGACGACGGCGTTGCGGGCCCAACCGGCCTGCAGCTCGACGAAGGTGCCGAGGTCCAGCACCGCCTCCACGACCGGCCGGACGTCGTAGGACAACCGGTGCTCGCTCGGGACCAGGGCCGAGGGGTCGGGGCCAGCGGCACGCCGCAGGTCGACCTGTCCGGTGGCACCGAGCAGCACGAGCAGCTCACGGGTGCGTCGTACGGCGGCGGCGTCGGTGCGCTCGGCGAGATGCACCACCCCGGAGCGGGTCTGGGTGTCCGCACCGCCGAGCCGGTCGGCGTCGACGTCCTCACCGGTGACGCGGCGTACGACGTCCGGGCCGGTGACGAAGACCCGGCCTGCCGGGCCGAGGACGACGACATCGGTCAGCGCCGGCCCGTAGGCCGCCCCGCCGGCAGCCGGTCCGAGCACCAAGGAGATCTGTGGGACGCGTCCGCTCGCGCGGGTCTGCGCGGCGAAGACGCGGGCGACGCCGTCCAGGCCGGCGACTCCCTCGCGGAGCCGGGCGCCTCCGGAGTGCCAGATGCCCACGACGGGACGGCCCTCACGGACCGCCCGGTCGGTGACGGCCGCGATCGCCGCGCAGCCTTCGGCGCCCAGGGCACCGCCCTGCACGGCGGAGTCGGTCGCGAAGGCGAGCACCTCGACCGGCCCGATGTTGCCGCGGGCCACGACGACTCCGTCGGCCTCGTCGAGGGCGACCCACGTGTCGAGGAGACGGCCGAGCCGGCCTCGGGCCAGGACGGCGACAGGGGTCTCGAGCAGGCTGGTCATCGCGTCAGCACCAGCGAGACGTCGTGGCCCCCGAAGCCGAAGCTCGTGGACAGCGCGGCCGCGTGGTCGAGCGGGCGCGGCACGAGCCGGACGGCATCGACGTCGGCCTCGTCGTCCTGGTCGTCGAGGTTGCGGATCGCGGGGACGAGGCTGTCGCGCAGGGACAGGACGGTGGCGATCGCCTCGACCGCACCGGCCGCGCCGAGCAGGTGACCGGTGCAGGACTTCACGGCCGTCACCGGGGGGCGGTGGTCACCGAGGGCGGAGTGCAGGGCCCGCACCTCCGCCAGGTCACCGAGCGGTGTGGACGTGGCATGCGCGTTGATGTGGCCGATGTCGGTCGGGATCAACCCGGCGTCCTCGAGAGCCAGCACGATGCTGCGGGCCGCGCCCTGGCCGGACGGGTCGGGAGCGGTGACGTGATAAGCGTCCGAAGCCAGTCCCGAGCCGGCGAGGTGGCCGTGCACGCGGGCTCCACGGGCGGCGGCGAACTCCTCCCGCTCCAGCACCAACAGGCCGGCTCCCTCGCCGAGGACGAAGCCGTCACGGCCCTTGTCGTAGGGCCGGGAGGCCGCCTCGGGCTCGTCGTGCCGGGTCGACAGCGCGCGCATCTGGCCGAAGCCGGCCAGCGGCAGCGGGTGGACGCAGGCCTCCGAGCCGCCGGCGACGACGACGTCGACCCGGCCCGAGCGCAGCAGGTCCAGGGCCAGCGCGATTGCCTCTGCGCCGGAGGCGCAGGCGCTGACCGGGCAGTGCACCCCGCCGCGCGCGCCGAGCTCGAGGCCGACGGTGGCGGCCGGCCCGTTCGGCATCAGCATCGGCACCAGGTGCGGACTGACCCGGCGTGGGCCGGACTCCCGCAACACGTCGGCCTGGCCAAGGATCGTGAGCGCTCCGCCGATGCCTGAGCCGACGACCACGGCGAGCCGCTCGGGCTCCACCTCGGGGCGGCCGGCGTCGGACCACGCCTCGCGGGCCGCGACCAGGGCCAGCTGCTGGACGCGGTCCAGGGTGCGGGCCTCGACCCGCTCGAGCATGCCGGTGATGTCGACCGTCGCGGCCAGCCGGGCCGGCAGCTCGGCGAACTCGGGCTCGTGCAGCAGCCGGACACCCGACCGGCCCTCGAGCAGGCCGGTACGCAGCGCCTGGACGTCGGCTCCGAGCGGGGTGACGGCCCCTAGGCCGGTGATGGCGACCGTCACGCAGCGACCATCGCACCGACGATGTAGTCGACGGCGTCGCCCACAGTGGTCAGGCCTTCGAGCGCCTCGTCCGGGATGCGGACACTGAAGCGCTCCTCGCAGGCCACGACGACCTCGACCATCGACAGGCTGTCGACGTCCAGGTCGGCGTCGAACGCGGCGGTCTCGACGACGTCCTCCGGCTTGGTGCCGGCGACCTCGTGCAGGACCTCGGCAAGGCCGGCGACGATCTCGGAGCGGGACTGCGACATGGTTCCTCCACGGGTGTTCATGGGCACCGGACGACCTGTCCGGCGGCGGTAAGTCCGGCCCCGAAGCCGAAGAGCAGCACCCGGTCACCCGAGCGCACCTCCCCGGTCTCGATGAGCCGGGCGAGAGCGAGCGGCACGGAGGCCGCACTTGTGTTGCCGCTGTCGACGACGTCTCGGGCGACCACCACGGAGGCGGGCAGGCCGAGACTTCTCACGACTGACTCGGTGATGCGCAGGTTGGCCTGGTGCGGCACGAAGGCGGCCAGCTCCGCCGGCTCGATACCGGCACGGGCGCAGGCCTCGCGGGCCAGCCCCGGCAGCGCGGTGGTGGCCCAGCGGTAGATCGCCCGACCCTCCATCCGCAGCCGCAGCGGCATGCCCTCGATGACGAGCCGATCGTGCTGCTCGCCATCATGAGCCCACACGACCGGACCGATCCCGTCGACGTCTGCGCGGCTGACGACAGCAGCCCCCGCGCCGTCGCCGAACAGGAAAGCGGTCCCGCGGTCGTCGCGATCCACCATCGGCAGCAGCTTCTCGGAACCGATCACCAGGACGTGCTCGTTGGTCCCGGCCCGCACGGAGTCGGCGGCCAACGCAAGGGCGTAGGTCCAACCGGCGCAACCGGCGCCGATGTCACTGGCCCCGGCGCGGGTGCTCCCTAGCCGGTGGGCGACCTCGGGTGACCCGCCCGGCAGCGGACCGGGCATTGAGCAGGTGGCCATCAGGACCAGCCCGATGTCGTGGGGGTCGACGCCAGCGGCCGCCAGCGCCTTGCCCCCGGCGGACACGGCCATGTCGACGACCGACTCATCCGGTCCGGCCACCCCGCGGCTGGCGATGCCGCTGCGCTCACGGATCCACGTGTCGGATGAGCCGATGCGCTCGGCGATCGCCAGGTTGTCCTCACGCACGGCCGGCCGGTGGGACCCGACACCGGTGAGCGCCGCCGCCCTCACGCCGACACCGGTACGCCGACACCGGTGATGCCGAGGTCCGGCCGGGCTCGTTTCACTAGGCCGGTCAGCGTGCCTGCCGGTGCGAGCTCGACCACCGGGAGCTCCGGCAACGCGGCCAGGCACAGGTCGAAGCGCACCGGGTTGGTGAGCTGGAGCACGAAGCGGTCCAGCAGCTCGCGGCCGCCGGTGACCAGGGCGCCGTCGGCGTTGGCGACCACCGGGCAGACAGCGCTTGCGGGCTTCAGCGCAGCAACCGCCTCGGTCAGGCCGTTGACGGCGGGCTGCATGGCCGCGGTGTGGAACGCGCCGGCCACGGCGAGCCGCCGCACCCTGGCGCCGGCGGGGGCGAAGGCCTCGATCGCCTCCAGTGGACCACCGACGACCACCTGTCCGGGAGCGTTGACCGTCGCGATCTCCAGACCGGCCGCCCTGACCTGCTCCTCACTGGGAGCGGCACCGAGCACCGCGGCCATGCCGGTCGGGGCGAGGTCGCAGGCCTGCGCCATCAGGCGTCCACGGACCGCAGCCAGCTGCACCGCCTCGTCATCGGTCAGGATACCGGCGAGCGCCGCGGCCGACAGCTCACCGACGCTGTGCCCACAGACCAGGTCGGGGTGCTCACCGTCCAGGATCGAGCGGCCGCTCAGCAGCGCGAGGGCCGTCAGCAGCGGCTGCGCCACCTCGGTACGACGCACGACCTCGGCCGGCGCGGTCGTTCCGAGTTCCAGCAGGTCCAGATCGGTGAGGGCGGACCAGCGGCCGATGCTCTCCCGGGCACCGGGCAGGTCGAGCCACGGGGCGAGCAGGCCAGCGGACTGTGACCCCTGGCCGGGGCTGAGGAGGACGGGCACAGCATGAGTCTGCCCGCTGACCGTCCCTGGACCGCCTCCGCCCCGCACGGAGTACCGGTGGGTACCTTGTGAGAAACCTACAAACGGCCGCTGCGCCCCAGTACCAGGGCAAGTCGGACGACGAAGGCGTCTCGCGGCGATGTCAGGTCACGCTGGAGCACGTCCGTCATCTTGCGGAGGCGGTAGCGCACGGTGTTCGGATGCAGGAACAGCGCCCGTCCGGCGCCCTCGACCGATCCGCCGCCCTCCAGGTAGGCCCCGGCTGTGATCACCAGATCACCCCCAGCCGCGACGAGCGGATTGTAGACCTCCTCCAGCAGCTGCTCCCTGGCAGCCTCCTCTCCCAGGATCACCCGTTCAGCCAGCAGGTCTGCGCTGCTGACCGGCCGGGGAGCCTGCGGCCAGGCGCGTACGGCGGCCAACGCGCCCAGTGCCTCCCGCAGACATCGCCCGGCTGTCGCCAGCTCCGCGGTCTGCGGGCCGACCACGATCGGCCCGTCGGGCAGGGCCTGGACCAGCTGCTTGAGGGCGAGCTCGGGTGTTCCAGCGCCACCGACGAGCAGCACGAGCGCGCCAGCGGCCTCGCCCGTCAGCAAGCAGAGGCCGCTGTGGCGCGCACCGCTTCGCAGGGCTGCCGGATCCACCTCGTCACTGGCCGGCAGGGCAAGTGCCAGCACCCAGTCGGTCCGCCTCCAGCCGAGGGACGCAACCCGGGACAGCGTGAGCTCATCGGTCTGCCCTCGGACCAGTGCCTCGACCACGCCGGCCTCGACGCGGGCGTCCCAGGCCCCCCGGGCTTCGGCCGCAGCCGCGTAGACGTCCGCGGCCGCGAAGGCGAGCTCGCGGGAGTAGCGCAGAACGGCCTCGCGGAGACGTCCGTCATCACCGGGCGCGGCGAGGGACGGCACCTCCTGCTCGACGACGTCGACGGCGATGCGGATCAGCTGGACGGTCTGCTTCAAGGAGACGGCCCGCGCCAAATCACGCGGGGCCGCCGCGAACACCTCCGGACCGACCGGAACCGGCCCCCCCGGATGCCTCACCCAGTCAGCGAACACGACGAGCCCGGACTGCACGACAAGCCCGACCCACGAGCGCTGCGCGGGCGCAAGCGCCCGGAACCAGGGGAGCTCGTCCATCGCCTGCACGGCAAGGCCGCTCAGCCGGGACGATGCCCGGGTCACCCGCTGCCAGCTCGCCTGCGCCACGAGCCATCCTGCCCCGGATCAGGCGTTGGCGGCGATCGCCTCCGACCAGGGGGTCAGCACCGAGGCCACGTCGGGCCACGCGTCGTCGACCTCGCCGCAGCGGCAGGTGTTGCGCGAGCAGGTGGGGCACGGGGTTGCCGCGTCTGGGAGGGGCAGCGTCTCTGTCGTCATGGCCACAGCCTGGGAGGCATGCGTTGCCCTGTGGTGTGCGGCACGTGAACCTCGTGTGACGCTGGGCTGCACGACGGGCAGTCAGCTGCCGACCCACCACGTCCGCCCGCCACGGGTGGCCTTGGTGAGGAGCACGCCGGCCTCGACGCCTCCGTGCCGGTGGCGGTGCCATGCTGGCACTACCCCACCACCACCACCACCACCAGCCCACCACCAGCCGCGCGGAGGAAGACCTTGCCGAACAGCTACTTCGACTCCTCGGGACGCGACGACGTCCTGAGCGGTGGCGTCCGCCGCATCCCGATCACCACACCCGCGGGCGACCACTCGGTGTGGACCAAGCGGGTCGGCAACAACCAGGCGGTCAAGCTGCTGCTCCTGCACGGTGGACCCGGTGCGACGCATGAGTACTTCGAGTGCTTCGACTCCTTCCTTCCCGCGGCCGGCGTCGAGTACTACTACTACGACCAGCTCGGCTCGTTCTACAGCGACTCCCCGGACGACCCGTCGCTGTGGGAGATCGACCGGTTCGTCGACGAGGTCGAGCAGGTGCGGGTAGCCCTCGGGCTCGACCGGAGCAGCTTCTTCCTGCTGGGTCACTCCTGGGGCGGAGTCCTCGCCGCCGAGTACGCGCTTCGGTACCAGCAGCATCTCAAGGGTCTGGTCATCAGCAACATGATGATGTCGATCCCCGCCTACAACGCCTACGCAGAGAGAACGTTCATCCCGGCGATGGACCCGTCGGTGGTGGCAGAGATCAAGGCGTTCGAGGCGGCCGGGACCACCAGCGACCCGCGCTACGAGAAGCTGCTGCATCCGCACTATGAGGAGCACGTCCTGCGGATGCCAGCCGAGCAGTGGCCGGACCCGGTGAACCGGGCCTTCGCGCACCTCAACCCCAGCATCTACATCCCGATGCAAGGCCCCAGCGAGCTGGGCGCCTCCGGCAAACTCGTCGAGTGGGACCGCACGGCCGACCTGGGGCGCATCACCGTCCCGACGCTCGTGATCGGAGGCGCCCACGACACGATGGACCCGGCGCACATGGAGCAGGTGGCGGCTGACCTCCCCCAGGGCAGCTACCTGCACTGCGCGAACGGCAGTCACATGTCCATGTACGACGACCAGGAGACCTACATGGCCGGCCTCGTCAACTTCCTCACGACCACCTGAGCCAGGTTCACCAGTCCACGATCGAGCGGGTGAGGGACACCGCGGTGATGAAGGTCCGGAACAGCCGCAGCGGGTCGTCGTCGACCATCGCCACGGTCTTCTCATCGACTCGGTCCACGTGGTGCAGCCAGGTCGCCATCTCGGCGAAGTCGCCGTTGTGGAAGCGGACCTCGAGGGTCGCGGGCAGTGCGATCTGCGGCGGCGTGAAGGACGACAGCCGTTCGAGCGCGGCCCTGGCCCCGTCATGGATCAGCTGCCGGGCGCGGTCCGGATGCACCCCCGTAAAGGCGAAGCGGGTCCATGACTCCTTGACGACCACGGCTTCGATGCCGGGGCAGAAGGGCAGCGCCTCGTCTGCAGTGGTCTGGTCGCCGGTGATGAGGACGACCGGCACGCCGTACGCCTGGGCCACCAGGGCGTTGATGCCGGACTCGCCGACCACCGTGCCATTGAGGGTGACGTCGGCGATGGCCCGCGGGTTGTAGGTGTGCGACAGGACCGCGGAGGAGCTCATCGACCCGTGGTAGCTGATGAAGAACACCGCCTGGTACGACGCATCGAGGCCCTGCACCATGTACATGGGCTTGTGCTTGCCCGACAGATAGCTCGCCTGGCCGTGCAGCTGGTCCGGCCACAGGTTCTGCATGCTGGAGTGTGAGTCGTTGACGAGGAACTCCGTCGCTCCGGCCGCGAGCGCACCGTCGATGGCGGCGTTGACCTCGTCCTGCAGCAGGCCCCGGTAGTACTGGTACTCCGGGCCCGGTCCGACGGCCTGCCCCCAGTCGACGACTCCGGTCGTGCCCTCCATGTCGCTGGAGATGAACACCTTCACGCGGCCGCCCTGCTCTCTGTCGATGACACCGGAGGTCAGCCTGCCGCACGTCCGCCGGTGGGCCGTCCCGTGATGGCGTGCGGCCACTAGGTTCAGGGCGTGCTGGACTCCACCGCCGCCCGCCTGCTCGCCCGCACCGCCCACGCGCAGCGCGACGGCCGGGCTCCCAGCCTCGTCGCGGGTGTGGTCCGCGGCGGCCGGCTCGACTGGTCCACCGGCCGGGGGGACGTCGCCGAGCCGCACACCGACGTGCAGTACCGGCTGGGCTCGATCAGCAAGACCGTCTGCGCGGTCGCCGTCATGCGGGCCCGCGACGAAGGCCTGCTGGACCTGGACGACGCCCTGGGCACACACCTGCCTGGCACCCCCTTCGACCGCCGCACGGTCGGGCAGCTGCTGTCGCACATGGCCGGCGCCGGGGCCGAGACCAACGGGCCCTGGTGGGAGCGCACGCCCGGTACGACGGTGGCGGGGCTGGGCCTGACCGAGACCAATCGGCCACACGCCGCGGGTCGGCGTTTCCACTACTCGAACCTTGGTTTCGGGTTGCTCGGTGAGCTGCTGGCCGGGTTGCGTCGCCGCCCGTGGGGCGAGGTCGTACGCGACGAGGTGCTGCTGCCTCTCGGCATGACCCGCACCAGCACGCGACCGGTTCCTCCGGCTGCACAAGGGTTCGCGGTCCACCCGTGGGCCGACCTGATACTGCCCGAACCGGAGCACGACGCGGTCTCGATGGCTGCCGCCGGCCAGCTGTGGGCGACCCTGCAAGACCTCGGGCGCTTCGCCTCGTTCTTGCTGGGCGACACCGGCGACGTGCTGTCAGCGGCCACGCTCGAGGAGATGTGCGATCCGGCCGGCGGGACTCTGGACGACGCGGAGTGGTCGGCCTACGGGCTCGGTGTCATGGTGCATGCGGCCGATGGGCGGGTGCTGGTCGGTCACGGCGGGTCCATGCCGGGCTTCCTGGCCGGGATCTGGGTGGACCGCGTCGAGCAGGTCGGTGCTGTGTCTTTGTCCAATGCCACCAGCGGCGGGGACGTGGCCCTGATCGGGGACCTGCTGCGCACGGTCCGCGAGAGCGAGCCCAGCGTCGTCGAGCCGTGGCAGCCGCTGAGGTCGTACGACGAGCCGGCGCTGGCTCTGGTCGGGCCCTGGTACTGGGGACCGGCCGCGTTCGCCATGACTCTGCGGGCAGATGGCCTGCTGCACCTGGAGAGCCTGACCAGCCGGGGCCGCGCCTCGCGGTTCGTCGGCAGCGGGGACGGCACTTGGCGCGGCCTGGACGGCTACTACACCGGCGAGGTCCTGCGGCCGGCAGCGGACGGGCGGTCCTTCGATCTGGCGAGCCTGATCTTCACCCGCGCGCCGTACGCGCCGGCTGAGGTCGTTCCCGGCAGCGTTGACGAGCAGGGCTGGCGGCCGGGCTGATCCGCCTGGTCCCCATGCCGTGCTCCCCGGCAGCAGTCACGCGGCCCATCACATCGCCAGAAACAACCGGGCCTATACAGCCACGAGCTCCCTGGCGGTGATGTCCTCCAGCGAACGGCCGGCGCCTTCCACTCCGCCCTTGGCCCGGTAGATCACCATCGCGGCGACCCCGACGAGCCAGAAGGCGATCACCAGCAGGTACGACGCCGTCGCACCCGCGCTCTTGGCCAGGTCCGGAAGCAGGAACACCCCGACGATGGCGCCGATCCGCCCGACGGCGACAGACAGTCCGACCCCAGCCCCACGTAGATGGGTGGGGAACAGCTCGGTGAAGGTCGGGTAGGCGGAGGTCCAGGCGCCGGTCGCGAGGGCGTTCGACACGACGAAGGCAACCGTGACGGCGAGTGCGCTGCCGGTGGCGGTCGCTCCGGCGAGCAGCGCCACCCCGGCTGCGGCCAGCGAGTAGAAGACGATGATCGTGCGGTGTCGGCCCAGCCGGTCGAACACCATCGTCATCGCGATGCCGCCGGCGAGCGCACCGATGTTGCCGACGATGTAGAAGAACGGGATCTGCGACTGCGAGATGTCGACCTTGGCCAGGACGACCACCGACAGCAGCGCGAAGATGCCGTAGTAGCCGAACGCCTCGGCGAGGTCGAGCACGCAGCCCAGCGCCAGTCGGCCCCGGTGGTAGCGCACCAGCTCGCCCAGCGCCGCACCGAATGACGGTGTCTCCTGGACTACGGCCCGGCTGGAGACTGCCGATCCCGCGGTGCCGGCCGCCTGCTCGAGCCGGGTGACGACGGCCTCGGCCTCCTGTACCCGGCCCTGGCTGACCAGCCAACGCGGGGACTCCGGCAGCCTGCGCCGAAAGAGCAGGACGACCAGGGCGACCAGGCCGCCGAGTCCGAAGATGTAGCGCCAGGAGGTGGTGTTGGGTAGCGCGAGTGTGTTCAGGGCGAAGTACGCGAGCAGGCCGGCCAGGATCGCCCCAGCGGGCCAGAACTGCATGACGGCAGCGTTGGCCTTGCCGCGGACCCGCGCCGGCATGAACTCGGCGATGGCGGCATTGACGATCGCGTACTCCGCACCGACACCGAGAGCAGCCAGCGCCCGGAAGACGTAGACGCTCGTCAGGTTCGGGGCGAGGCCGGTGAGCACGGTGAAGGTGGCGTACCAGACCAGCGTGCCGACGAACAGCCGGCGGCGCCCGAACCGGTCAGCCAGTCGACCGCCGAGCAGCGCGCCGACCAGGATGCCGCCGAGCCAGACGGCCAGCACCGCGTTGCGCTGGTTGGTGCTGGCGTGGAAGTGGTCACCGAGCGGGCCGATGGCCGAGCCGAACAGCGACACCTCGAGGGAGTCGAACAGCCACCCGGCGCCGAGGGCGAGCAGGATCCCGCGGTGAGCGGAGCTCCAGCGCAAGGCGTCGAGTCGGGCCCCGACGGAAGCTGAGGTCGGTACGGTCACGCTGGCTCCTCGGAGGTGGTGGCTGACATGCACCGCGGTTTCTACACCCTCGACTAACCTCGGTGCATGACCAGGTTCCCCGCCACGCCCCCGCCGGCCGCTGAACGGCGACAATGACCCGGATCGCCGTTTGCGGCGGGATCTACTCGAACCCCTACGCCCTGCGCGCCTTCCTCGACGACGCCCGCACGCGCGGCGCCGAGCAGCTGTTCTGCCTCGGTGACCTGGGTGGCTACGGCGCGGAGCCCGACGCCGTCTGGCCGCTGCTGGTCGACAACGACGTGACAGTCGTGGCCGGCAACTACGACGTCGCCGTCGGTCGTGGTGACACCGACTGCGGCTGCGGCTACACCGATCCGCGCGACAACGAGTTCGCTCAGCTGATGTACGACTACACCCTCGCCCACACCGGACGCGACTACGCGCAGTGGATGACCACGTTGCCGACCGAGCGCCGGTTCGAGCTCCAAGGCGTCGACATCCATCTCGTGCACGGCTCGACGCTGGCGCTGAACGACTTCTGGTGGGAGTCGCTGCCCGAAGAGCAGCACGTCCTGCGGGTGCAGGAGTCTGGCGCGGACCTGGTGATGTGCACGCACTCCGGTCTGCCCTGGACCAGGCAGGTCGGCGACACCCTCGTCGTCAACGTCGGCGTGCTGGGCCGTCCGGCCAATGACGGCGGTCAGCACGTCTGGTACGCCCTGGTCGACCTGTCCGACGGGGACGTCACCGCCGAACTGGTGCCGCTGTCCTACGACTGGCCGGCGCAGGCCGCCTCGATGCGCGCCGGCGGGCTGCCGGAGGCCTTTGTCGAGACCGTCGAGACCGGCTGGTGGACGACCTGCCTGGAGGTCGTCCCGCCGTACGAGCGCTCCAAGGGGCGCTACCAGCTGTACCGGTCCGCGCTGCCGGACGGCTTCGAGCAGGAAGCCGTCTCCTGGGCTGACGCGCCCGAGGTCACCGATGACGGGCTGCCCGTGGTCCCGCTGTTCGGCTCGCCGCTGTTCCCGCCGCGGCTGTGGATGTACACGAACTTCCACTGCAATCTGGCCTGCTCGTACTGCTCGGTCGCGTCCTCCCCGCAGGCCCGCCGGCGATCGCTTGGGCTCGAGCGGGTCAAAGGCCTGGTCGACGAGGCGGCGCTCGAGGGCTTCACCGAGATCTACCTGACCGGTGGCGAACCCTTCCTCGAGCCCGACATCGTCGACATGGTGCTGTACGCGACGGAGCGCCTCGACGTCGTGCTGCTCACCAACGGGATGCTCTACCAGGGGTACCGGCTCGAGCAGCTCAAGCGCCTCGCCGGCCGCGAACGGCTGGTGCTGCAGACTTCCATCGACGCCGCGTCCGCCGAGGGGCATGATCGCAACCGCGGCCTTGGCTCGTGGAAGAAGGCGATGGACGGCCTGCGGCTGGCCGTTGACCTCGGGCTGCCGGTGCGGGTCGGGATGACCTCGACGCCGGACAACGAGCATGAGGTCGAACCCTTGCGGGTCCTGCTGGCCGGCATGGGCATCGTGGGCAAAGACTTCGCCGTACGGCCGCTGGTCGCCCGTGGCTTCTCGACGGAGGGGGCAGTCATCGAGGACACCAACACGGTCCCCGAGGTCGCTGTGACGGCCGACGGCGTGCACTGGCACCCGGCGGGTGCGGACCTCGACACCTCCCCCGACATGCTGCTGGCGCGACACCCGTCCCCCGACTGCTTCGTGCCGCTGGCGGAGGCCAAGCGGCTCGCAGTCGAGCGCTTCCTGGTGCTGCGGCGCAACGACGGCTCCCTGCCGCTGGTCTACAACTGCGCCGTCTGAGCAGCCACGTCAGACCTGCACGAGCAGCTCCACGTCCAACGCCGCGAAGACCTCCTCGACCTGCTCCCAGCCCACCCGCAGCAGGAACGTCGGGTTGCGGCCGTAGGACTTGCTGCCCAGCACGAAGAAGCGCGGCTCGGGATTGCGCAGCGCATCCACCCCCGAGGACACCTGCGCGAGGCAGTCACCGCCCTCCGACCCGAGCAGGGTCGCCGCCAGCGACATCACACCCTCGGTGGCGTAACACTCGTGCACCTGGAGCTGGCGGTGGATCGAGGCGTCCGGGCCGCCACCGACCAGGGAGACGACCACCTCCACAACCACCTCGCGGACACCGCCAGCGGTCCGCAGGTCGACAGCGACGCCATCCGTCAGCTGCCGGAACGCCTCCACGGTGGCTCCAGCCACGACGCCCCCAACCGCGGCGATCGCCACAGAGGAGCTGACCAGCGCAGCCCGCTCGGGCAAGGAGTCGTTGTCGACCGCCCCCCACGTCGGCTCGGTACGACGCACCGCCCAGATCAGCTCCGCACCAGCGGCCACCAGGTCACGGGCCGCCGTCTGGGCGCTGTTGCCGGCCCCGACGAGCAGGACCCGGCGGCCCGCCCACGAGGCGTCCACCAAAGGAATGCGTCGTACGACGTCGACGGAGCGCTCGCCGAGGGCGGGGATGCCGCCGTCACCAGTCGGCCGCGGGTTGAGGTAGGTGCCGGTGCAATCGAGGACGACATCGGCGGTCGCGAACTGCTCCGTCCCATTGGATGTCCTCAGCAGCAAGCGAAAGGGGCGCCACCCGCGTTCGACCGTGCCGATCAGGTCGCTCTTGACCAGCCCTTGCCGGGCGACCGCCTCGACCGTCGTCCCGAGCCGAAGCGAACCCGCGGGCAGCAGGGTCACCACCCGCTCGAGCTGGGCGGCGAACTCGTCACCGGTGGGGCATCCGGAGCTCGGGACACCCAACGCCTCACGCATGTGCGGAGAAAGGTTCATCGGCCATGGCGTGAACATTCGGACGTGACCCCAGTCCCGTACCGCGCCCGCGACCGTCGGCGACTGCTCGTAGAGCGTGACGTCCCAGCCGCGGGCGGCAGCAGCTAACGCTGCCTCCAGCCCGATCGGACCGGCACCGAGAACCGCGACGGAGGTCATGCACCGAGGTTAGTCGGGCGCGTCTTGTGATTGCCTCCCGATCGCCCCCGGAGTGCCCCCTCGAGCGCCCCCGCCCGTCGACAACCCGTCCGGCGAGCAGGTGCTCGCCCTCCAGGAACAGCTGCGCGAGCTCGGCGTTGAGCGGGAGCAAGCGCATCCTCACAGTGAGCTCGTTCGGGTCGACGGGATGTACGGGCCGCTGACCAAGGCCGCGGTGCGGCGCGAGCAGCAGCGCTACTCCCTGAATCCGACCGGCGTCGCTGACGTGGCCACCTGGCGCGTCCTGGTGGCGCACACCACCGACTGAGCCCGGACCCGCGCGCGTAGCGGAAGGGCCGACGGGGTGTCCGGACCCAGGCAGGTCGCCAGTCTCGCTCGCGATGAGCTGATCGCCTACTCGGACGATGCTGGCTGCGGGGACTGGCAGGACGACCCACCACTGCTTGCCGGAGTACTCCGAGCGGGAACCCGGGCCGGGATGACGCTCTCGATTCCGAGGACGATGCCCAGCGCGTAGGTGCGCTTCTGCGTGAGCGTCATGTTTGCGTGAACACCGGACTCGTTGTAAACCCACGGCACGCTGCCCGCCAACAGCTGGACCATGGCCAGGTTGCCCGGAGCCAACGGCGCCCGGCCCGCGAAGTTGTTGCGGGCAATAGCCACCGCATGCTGCTGCGTCCTGCTGCGCTTCTGCGCGATGGCCGTCGAATAGCTCAAGCTGAGGCAGGCAGTGCGGGCATTGGTGAACCTGGTGACCGGGCCGCTGCTGCCGCCTCCGCGGTAGCCGCCCACGAACTGCGGATAGACGGTTTGGAAGCTCGCAGAGGCGCCGTGGTCGTCATGAATGCTCACAGCGATGTCGGCGTGGGCCTTCACCGCCGCGGCGGCGCGGGCGGCAAGGTAACGGGAGTCGTCCCGGCGGCTCTTGGTCCGCAGGACGACGTACCCATCACGGGTGAGGGCGCTCTGGACCAGGAGGGTGACGTCCCAGACCTCGCTGAGCTCGGGGACGTTGGGGTAGTCGCCGTCATGCAGGTGGATCACCGGGTCGACATGAGAGATGGCGTGACCACTGTGACCTGGGTCCAACATCACGACGGCCCGATGTGCCCCGGGTGGAGAGGCGAGCGTTCCGGGCTTGGCCAAACACGAAGCCGACGTGGTGGCCGCGGAGGTTGGAGTGGGAACGGCAACCGTGGCGAAACCGGCGGCCACTGCGAGGCAGCTCGCCCCGAGCCGTGAGCGAGTGATCATGAGGGCTCCGTTCGCGGTGATGGTTACGAAGCCTAGAGCCGCCAGCGACGTCGCGGGCATGACCAGAGAAAACTGGCCACCGCCCGCGCACAACCGCGTTGCACGCGGCGCGCAGCAACGTCATCACGGGGAACTCCGACAGAGCTGCTGTCAGCGGTACGGGATCCTGAGTGCAGACGCGGTCATCCGACCGCCTCGCGAAGGGCACAACATGTTCCTCGGCTTGCGCACCGTTATCTACCCGGCGCCAGACCTGGCCGCCAGCAGAGCCTGGTTCGCCGGGCTGCTCGAGGTGGAGCCGTAATCCGTGTCGCGACCGTACTGGAGCCGGGCGGCACCGTCCTCGAGATCTTCGAGAACCCGCACTTCCACCTGCCCGAGCCGACGACGGCGGGCTCCGGTCCGGGCACCGGTGACAGCAGACTGCACGGTCACGCCGAGCAGGGAAGGTTCGACGCCGGCACAGGTGACACGTTCCGCTGCGGCGGAAGCACGTTCGTGCAACCTTTCGCTCTCAGGTGGCGTCTGATCGGTTGACTGCTCGACCCATTGCGCTGGGAGGCACGATGAAGCTCATCACAAGCAGCTCACTGGGGTACAGGGAGCGCACCGTGCCGGCTCGAGCGGGACGGGGGCGCCGCTGCGCGCCGCCGGTTCTGTTCGCGGTCGTGCTGCTGGGGGGCGTCGTGGTTGCAGGGGTGCCGGCTGCCTTGGCGGTGACATCCGTCCCGACTCCTAGGCGGGTCGCAGTGTCTTGTGAAGGCGTCGGGCAGGTGCTGCTTGAGTTGCCGCACGGGCTACGGGTGGACGGATCCATCAAGGTCGCCGGATCCGGCCCGGTCGTGGTCAGCGGCGTCGGCCGCGTCGATGCGGTGGACCGGCGCACCGGACATCCGCTCAGCCTCGGCGACGCAGCCGGGCCAGGAGCCGTGTGCGAGGGCATTGCGTTCTCGGGTGTGAGGTGGTCGGAGATCAGCTCAGTGACGGCACCGGCAGGGGTCCGACCCGACGACACGGTCAGCGGCCGGTTGCTGCTGCGGGTCGCCGTCGCCGCTCCGCTGGGTGATGCCCCGCAACGTGGGTTGGCAACTCAGTCAACCGCGCCGGCAGCCGCCCGCTTCCCGTACGAGGCTCAGCTTGCCAACTACCTGTCCGGACGACCCGGTTCGTGCACGGTCGCGGTGCGGGTGGCTGGTAAGACGCTGCCGTACCTGTTCACCCGCGGCAGCAGCTCGAACGTGACCGCCAGCATCGTCAAGGTCGACATCATGGCGACGTTGTTCTGGCAGGCACAGCTCGCCCACCGGGCCCTGACTGGCGCGGAGCAAGCGGACCTGACGCGCATGATCGAGCAGAGCGACAACGCAGCAGCCACCCGGCTGTGGAACCACGTCGGGCAGGGTCCGGCGGTGAGGCGCTTCAACAGTCAGGTGCCGATGCCCGCCACCACCATGGGATCCGGAGGCTACTGGGGCCTGACCGTGACCACCGCCCCGGACCAGGCCGCGCTGATGGCCCGCTTCAGCCAGCCGAACGCGCTGCTCTCGGAAACGTTCCGCAAGTATGGGCTGTCGTTGCTGCACCGGGTCGAGGCCGACCAGGCCTGGGGGGTCAGTGCCGGGCCGCCACACGGAGCGGTGGCCTTGAAGAACGGCTGGCTTCCCCGCACCGACGGCTGGCATGTCAACAGCACCGGAGCGGTCGCCACCACCCCCGCCTCCTTCGTGATCACGGTGTTGACGAGCGACGGCAGCAGCACCGCGACGATGGCCCGGCAGATCGCCACGATTGAGGGGGTGTCGCGGATAGTGTGGTTCGGTCAGTCTGGGCTGCCCAAGCTGCCGGCCCCGGGATACATCAACCACCTGTTGCGCGAGGGATCCTCCGACGCCGCACAGGTGAGGGTCCTGCAGACGCGGCTGACCCAGCTCGGCTACGACGTCCGCGGCGTGGACGGAGCCTTCGGGCCCGCAACGGCCAGTGCCGTCCGCGCCTACCAGTCGCTCCCGGCCCGACACCTCACCGCTGATGGCATCGTTGGAGCAGCCACCGGCACATCGCTGGGCATCTGGCGCTGAACGAGGGACGGCCGGCGAGCGGTGAGACCTCGGCAGGTCTGGACCGGCCGGGCTGACCACCGGACGGCCGCGGAGAAGGGCGGCGGTCTGCGCGCCTGACGTGCACCGTTCACGGGTGGCTCATTGAGATGCGTCGGCCTTGGCCGATGAGTCTGTTGGCCGCCCGGCGCCTGCTCGACGCGCTGCGCTGCATCACCTGCGTCCCCGCGGGCCTGCGCGGCAGATGGCGGCGGCGTGCCGCTCCTGCCAGAGCGAGGCGTACCCGTGTGCATCACGACGGCAAAAAGGCGAGTCCGGCCACGCCGAGGATGTAGACGGAGAGGACGGCGATGCTGTCGACGCCCAGCCGGGCATGCTCCTTCGCCGGGCGGAACAGCAGCCCGGCGATGTAGATGATGGTCAGCAGTGCCCCGAGGGCGGTCAGGTACAGATCGCTGTTGTGCGCGTTCGGCAGGATCGCCTTGCCGGTGATGAGCGTCGCCAGCAGGAACAGGACCGGCAGGAAGGCGTTGCCGCCGAAGATGTCGCCGAAGGCGAGCTGGTAGTCACCGCTGCGGACGGCGGTGATACCGGTGGACAGCTCCGGAAGCGAGGTGGCCGCGGCCAGGACAGTCGCTCCGAACAGCACACCGGACAGCCCGACGCTGCTCGCCGCCTGGCTGCCGCTCTCCTCCAGCAGCGCCCCGGCCACGAGGGTGACGACCCCTGCGACTGCGAAGACCGAGGCCGCCCGCAGGGTGGTGATGCCCTTCTTGCCGGCGTCGTCGGCGCGCTTCTTCGCCGAGTGCCCCCGCGGCTGCGGCTGCGCGTCCGGGGCATTCCCGTTGTCTGCCCAGGGAAGCCGCTTGCCGGCCCTCTGGGTGAGCAGCAGGCCGACGACCCAGATGAGCGCGATGCCGATGACGTCCGGGCTGAGCCGGAAGGCGACCGCATCCTTAGGCAGCTGCGCGCCCATCACGACGGCAACCAGCACGGCGACCACGACCGCGCCCTCCAGGACGAGGGACAGGCTCGCGGCCTGGTAGGTCAGGGGGCGCCGGACCCTGACGCCGAAGGCGTCCAGCGCGACCAGCACGACCGTCTGGATGGCGATACCTCCCAGGACGTTGCTGACGGCGACCTCCACCTGGCCGTTCAGCGAGGCGGCGACGGTGATCGCGATCTCGGGAAGGTTGGTGGCGACGGCGAGCAGGACGAGCCCGCCCAGCGCCGTACCCAGGTGGAGTCGGTCGGCGAGCACGTCGGTGTAGTTGGACAGGGAAATCCCCGCGACCCAGATGGCGACCGCGCTGCCCACGAACAGCAGCAGTGCGGCCCAGAGCGGCAGGTTCGGCAGCAGCATGTTCCGGTTCTTCCGCACCGCACCGTTGCGAAACGCAAGCCTTAGCGGCGGTGCTCGTCGAGCGGGAGAGGCCGGGTCAGACTGCCCAGGCGGCGCGGGCCCGGTCCACGGTCGCGTCGGCGGCGACGATCAGCTCGGGCAAAATCCCGGCCAGGGCTTGCCGGCTTGCGTCCGGCAGCCGGCCAAGGATCTGCTCGAGCTCGGTGGCGCGTCGCACCAGCACGTCCTGGACGAGTTGCTCGCCCTGCACCGTGATGCTGACCTCAACCTCGCGGCGGTTGTCCGGCCTCGTCTCCCGGTTGAGCCATCCCGCGGCGACCAGCTTGTCGCACAGCCGGGTAGCAGTGGAGGGCACCATGTCGAGTTGGGACGCCAGAGCTCCGGCTGTGCAGGCGCCACCCCGCGTCAACAGCGCCAACGCCCGGAACTGCCGGAGGGACAGCGCGTGGCTCGAGGCGTCCAGGGAGCGGTACGCGATGCTCACGAGCAATCGACTGAGCTCGACCAGATCGGCCACATCGGTAGCTGCGCTCGCGGTGCGACGGGCACGGGCCACGACGTCCCCTTCGGCATCAGTTGCGGACGGCAACAGTAGCAGCGGACGTGTTGCCCGGAGCCGGTTGGGCTCAATTCGCGCTGAGGACGACGCAGCAGCGATCCGCGGAGGGCAGCAGCCGCGCGGACAGTTCACGGCCCGGAAGTCGAGCCGCCACACCGCTGAGCAGAGCCAGGTTCATCGCGCACACGACCTCCGGGTGCTCGACCGCTAGGGCCCGGAAGGGGCAGTTCGTGAGCACGATGTCCCCATGAGCCACGGCTGGGACGTAGCCGTGCTCGTCCAGGACCTGCAGGGCCGCCTTGCCGTGCCCGGTCCCACCCTTGAGCGACGTGCGGGCGCGGTCCCCGATGCGCTGCCCATGCTCGGCCGCGGCGGTGACGAGCGCTGTGCCGACCGGCGTCCCGGTGCGCTCGGCCCGCCCGATGGCGTCGGCCATCAGCTGACCGGCCACGTCGTAGTGGCGGACAGGCACGGCGACCGACAGCTCGACGCTCGAACGGGTGTAGAGCGCCGCCGGCCGCCCCGCCCCCGGTCCACTGCGTCCGGAAAGGCGTCGGTACTGCACGTCGAGCAGGCCCGCGGCGGCCAGCTTGTCCAGCTGCCGCGTCACGCTGTGCCGCGCGACACCGATCCCCGCGCTGGCCTCGTCGCGGCTGACAGGCTCCCGCTGCGCGCAGACGTACCGGTACAGCGCCGCGCGGGTCGGGTCGGCCAGCACCGCGAGCCGCTCGACGTCGGCTGCCTGTTCGTCCACGTCCACCAGTGAACCTCCGATCCGGCGCTGCTGCCTTGACGCCTCGATCCCCACATTCTAACGTACATTACTCCACGCGTTAGAAGGTCGACCAGCCCCCATGGACCTACAGCACCAGCTCGACAAGCCCTGACGTCGCCGATCTGCGAGGACCACCCATGAGCACCCACTCCCTGCCCGACGCCACCGCCCCCGCGGCTGGCGACCTCACGTCCGTGACCGTGGACGGCCGGGTCATCGCCCTCGCCAACGTCGCTGGGCAGCTGTACGCCTTCGACGACGTCTGCACGCATGCCCAGTGCTCGCTGTCGGAGGGGGAGCTGGAAGGCGGCAACGTCGTGTGCCCATGTCACGCCGGCACCTTCGACGTCAGCACGGGAGCCCTCGTCTCGGGACCTCCGAAGACCGCGGTGCAAAGCTATCCGGCCCGGCTCGTCGACGGCGTCCTCGAGCTCGACCTGCGACCGCAGGCGCCGGCCACGACCGCGGAATGACAGCGTCGTACACAGCCGATCCGGTCCTGGTCATCGGTGCCAGCCTGGCTGGTGCCACCTGCGCAGCCGCCCTGCGCGAGGCCGGTTTCGTGGGCGACATCACGCTGCTCGGAGCCGAAGCCGGGCTGCCGTACGAACGGCCGGCGCTGAGCAAGGGTTACCTGACCGGTGGCGCCGTGGCCGCTGACCTGCTCGTGTACGACGGGCCGTTCTATTGCGCCCAGCGGATCGGTCTGCGGCTCGGCGAGGTGGCGACCGGACTGGACGTGGAGCGCCAGCGGGTGCAGCTCAGCTCGGGTCAGGATCTGTCGTACGGGACGCTCGTCATCGCCACCGGCGCGACGAACCTGCGCCCGCCGATCCCGGGCATCGGGCTGTCCGGCGTCCACCAGCTGCGGACGCAGGCCGATGCCGCCGCTCTGCGAACCGCGGCAGGCACGGCTCGGACCGCCGTCATCGTCGGCATGGGCTTCATCGGCTGCGAGGTCGCCGCCAGCCTGCACGGGCTCGGCCTGCAGGTCACCGCCGTCGACGGCCTGCCCGGGCCGCTGTGGGGCCCGCTCGGGCCGGAGCTGTCGGCGGTGGCACGACGCTGGCACGAGCAGCGCGGCGTCACCCTGCTCGGGAGCTGCAGCGTCACTGCGTTCGTACCCGACGCCGCAGGTACGCGGGTCGCGGCCGTCCAGCTCTCCAGCGGCGACGTGCTGTTGGCCGATCTGGTAGTGGTGGGGGTCGGGGTGCGACCGGAGACCCGTTGGCTGACGGGCTCGCCGGTGCACCTAGTCGCCGGTGGCGCCGTGGGCGTCGACGTCGACGGTCGGACCAACGTCGACGGCGTGTGGGCTGTCGGCGACGTCGCCGCCGCCTGGAACGCGGGCACCAGCCGGCACGAGCGGCACGAACATTGGGCCTCGGCGATCGCCGGGGCGCGGCGGGCGGCCCGCCGCATCGCCGGGCACGACAGCACGCCTGGCGAGGTGGCGTACTTCTGGTCCGACCAGTACGACAAGACGCTGCAGTACAGCGGCAGCCACGACGCGGACTGTCGGCTCGTCGTACGCGGGGACCTGAGCGATCCCGACCGGCCCGTGGTCGCGTTCTTCCTGCGCGGCGGAGTAGTCACGGCAGTTCTGGCGGTCGGTGCGGGACGGGACTTCCGACGAGGGCAGCGCCTGCTCGGTCGCACGTTGGACCCCGAGCAGCTGGCGGACCCGAGCGTCGACCTGCGTTCGCTCGCACAGCCAATCGCTGCTCCCTAACCTGGCATCGCCGTGCCGATGCCGTGCTCGGAGAGCGGCGCACAGCCCGCCGATCGCACCGTCCACACCTACCAGCGCGGCGGTCCACCGGTCGGGATCAACGCGTAGTCCGCGATCCGCAGAGCCATCTCAGACGCTGGACCTGGCTCAGCTTGCACGTCGTAATCCATGACCGGGAGCGGGCAGTTCTCGCCGCCGCACAGCGAGCCGCGCCGAGCAGCCTGGGTCTGCGGGGCAGCGCCCGCGCCGCCGGGTCGCTCCTGGCCCTGTGCCACATCAGATCGGTCCCTACTTGGATCGGTTGTCCTCGCTTTGCGGGGTGTGGGGCGTCAGGGCTGCGGCGCAGGAGGCGAGGTCGTTGCGGAGTCGGACCTGGCTGTTCTGGGGCAGGGGGGTCAGCATGTGCCGTTCGACGGCGCGGACGGCAGTGCTGGCAGTGTGCAGCCGCTCCCGGCCTGCGGAGGTGAGCTGGGTCGAAAGGGCGCGGCCCCGGAGCGCGGTGACTGGCCTGGTGAGCGGCCCCCGCTCCTCCAGTCCGCGGAGGACTCCGTTCATCGACTGGCGGGTGACGAAGGCTCCCCGGGCCGGTTCGGCGTTCGAGAGCCCGGGCCGCTGCCCCAGCAGCTCCAGGCACGCGTACTGCGGCACGGTGAGCTGGATCGGGCGTAACGCGGGCAGCAGATTCTCGGGCTGGGCCCGGTCGCCGCCGAACTGGTCGTCCTCCGCGGCGCCAACGCCCCCGATGCCTTGCCCCGCCACGAACGCCGGCTCGATGCGGAGATCATCGAACGCTACGGCGCCGACCGCTCCCTGGTCGAACTCGCCCAGGCCTGGCGAACCTTCCGCAGCTGGGCCGTCGTCCACCTACGCGCCCTGCGCGAGCAGCGCACCCGCGAGATCAGCCGCCGCGCACCGGCGCCACCCTGACGACGGACAGGACCACGTCGAGGGTCGCGGCTCCGCTCAGGACCGGACACGTTGCGCAGCGGACCCTCGAGCAGCAACGTCGACAGGCTATGTACCAGCGACCACGCGGCGTGCTCAGCGCCCGGTCGCCGCTGGGGAGCCAGTGCACCTCAGGCGAGCAGCGCGTCGAGGGCGCCCGACAGCAGCTGGTCGGGGCTGGGGGCGCTCGGACCGACTCCTTCGACCGGGCTGAGGGTGACTGGTCTGGTGGGACGGCTAACGCGGTGCGGACAGCCCCGGTTCGGCCAGAGCGAAACCGACGTGGGCCAGACCGGTGGTGTCCAGAGCAAGCCAAGCCCGGGTCACATCATCCGGTGCCGCGACAGGCGCCATCGCCGCCGCCAGCCGGCCATCGCGCCGTTCGACGAGCCCATCGGTGTACAGCACGACATTCGCGCCGTCCGCGAGCAGCACCTGTCGTCTAGCGCCGACTGCGTCAATGCGTCACCTGCGCTGTCACGTTCGCCAACTGCCCCCAAAACTGCGCCATCAACGACTCTGGCCTTCCCCTCCGAGGAGAGAAAGGCCAGGCCACGTTCCGGGTGGAGCTGAGGGGACTCGAACCCCTGACCCCCACACTGCCAGGAATGTGCGAGCGTAGCTGTCCACAACCGGTGTTTGCGCAGGTCAAGAGCCTAGCCATACCCTCTGACCTGCGGTTTCACGGTTTCGGGGTCCTTCTCTCTAGTCTCCTGATTCTCTCCGGTGGCCCGTGTTGATGTCAGTTCTGCGGTCGTATTGCGGTCAGCGCTATCAGGAGCGGAGGACCCACAGTGACCTGGAAACGGACCCGAACCACCACCGGAGGGAAGGTCCGGCACACCGGCTACTACCGCGACCCCAGCGGAGCAACCCGCAGCGCCGGGACGTTCACCCGCGTCAAGGATGCGCTCGCCGCCGCCGACGAGCAAGACACCCTCATCGCCAAAGGCACCTGGGTCGACCCGGACGTTCCCGTCGTCGTCCTGGATCAGCCGACGTTGCGCTGGTACGTGGAGAACAAGTGGTGGCGCAACCGCCACCTCGAGCTCAACACCCGAGCCACCTACGACCAGATGCTCCGTCTTTACCTGCTCCCCCGGTTCGGCGACGAACTCCTGATCAACATCGTCCGGTCCGACGTGCAGAGCTGGCTCACCGATCTGAAGGTCAGCAAGGCCCTCAAGCCGTACTACGTCGCGCAGTGCTTCAAGCTGCTGCAGACCATCTTGGCTGCCAAGAACGGTGCCAGCGCGGTCCGTGACGGCTACCTCGACCACAACCCCTGCGCGGGCGTCGACCTCGACACAATCCCCCGCCGGCAGGTCACCATCCTTACCCCGGTCCAGAGCGACGCCGTCATCGCCGCCATGGACCCCTGGTTCCAGCCCATCCCCCTGCTGGTGTCGGACACCGGCCTGCGGTGGGGCGAGATCCTCGGGCTCCAACCACGCGACATCACCTTCCCACCCGAGCCGGACGCCAGCGGGCGCAAGCCCCAAGATCACGTCAGCACCCTCACCGTCCGACGCGTCATCACTGAACCGGGCAAGAAGATCACCGGCACCAGCAGCCCTTTCGCGGTGAAGGACTACCCCAAGACAGCCCACCCCCGGACCCTCGGACTCGGCGAACACGTCGTCGCCCTGCTGGGCGAGCTCATCGAGGCCCGCGGCATCGCCCAGGAGGGGTTCCTGTTCCTTACCGAAGAGGGCCATCACATCTCCCGCTCGGTCTACAACAAGGCCTGGCACGCCGCCCTCAAAACCGTCGGCCTCAGCAGCATCCGCCCGTATGACCTCCGCGCCAGCAACATCAGCTGGATGCACGCCGGCGGCGCCGACCTCCCCACCATCATGGCCAGAGCCGGACACGTTCGGATCGACACCACCCGCCGCTACAGCGCAGCCCTCCCCGACAGCGACAAGCGAGCCCAAGCCGCGCTACGCGCCGCACGTCAGCGATACGAGCCACAGTGACGTCCGCCAAGGCAGTCGCCCTACGGAGCACCGAGGCGGCCAGACTTTCTGAGTCCGGAACGACGAGGGCGACCGAGGACAAGTTCCCCATCGATCACCGCTTGGACGACGCTCAGCCTGACCCGCACGGCCTTGCCGACGCTGACTGAGGGCAGGTCGCCGTCGCTCGCATGGCGATAGACGAACTGTGGGCTGACGCGCAGGGCTTGAGCCACTTCCTCAACGGTCAGGAGGCCGTCGAGTCCAAGCGCCTCAGCCGCCATGCTGAGCCTGACCAGCTGGTCCGCGAAGATCACGGAGAGATAGCGCGGACATGAGTTGCCGCGACTTCTCGCGCATGCGACCTGCCTCCAACCTGGACCTGCCTCGAGCAACCGGCGAGTCATCAGCGCCGCGGTTGCAAGGCGCATCACCTCAATCAGTTGTAGGCACAGTTGGCGCCAACACGAGGCTGACGTGATGAGGATCACCGCCCTGCCGTCGACCTCCGACAGCTTGTTTCAACGTCGCCCGGCGCCCGAGTCGCACCGGAGCGAACGACCCTAGCCCGCGGGGCTTGTGCGGCTGCCGCGTTCGACGTGCGCAGCGCCACCCTAGGGTGAGGGCACTCTGGACGGCCGGTCCCGGGTTCCCCATGCTCCTTGCATGACTGCGAAGCACAGGGGCCAGATCTGTCGGCATCACCGTGGCCTCGAGCCGCCTCACCACCTCAGGGCTGGGCTGCTCGTCGTCTTCGCCGGCGTGCCAGGCTCGGGGAAGACGGCGCAGCTGAGTCGGCTCCGCGCCAGCCAACGTTCCGTGGGCTGGTTCGCGAACGACCCGGTGTTCGTCGAGCTTCCTCGCGATCTCGGCTCCGGCGAGGCGAGGGAACGCCGCGCCGTAGCCGTTGCGTCACGGGCTTCGGGGCGGCCGGTCTTCGCCGAGCGCTGGCACCCTGATGACGGTCTGCCCGACATCACGATGCTCTAACTCGTCAGCTTCACCGACCCCGCGGCGAGCCAACTTGCCCCAGTAGACCCGGGGGTGAACGTCGTCGTGACAAGCCCGGGCTTTGAGTCCGTGGTGAGGCTGCAGCTCTTCGAGGCACGAGGAGTTCCTCGCCCAGCTCGCGCTGGTCCCGAGCACTGGCGTCCTGTGCAACGTCTACAACGCCTCAGAGGACGGTGCAGCTCGACGCATTGCGGCGCTTGGCGCGTACTTGGAGAAGCAGTGGGAGGCACCGTTCCTGTTCGTCGGCGACGCGCCGGGCCACCTGGGCGCGCGATTGTCCGGTGTTCCGTTCACCGATGAGATGACCCTGTACGGCGGCCTCGGAGATGGGAGGGCGGCGGAGGTCACCGCCACCAGGATGCACCGCGGGCTTGCCGACTTCGGCTTGTCGGATGCTGTGCTGCTCTGGAACGTCGTCCCCTTCCACCCGCACCGCTTGGGTGAACCCCGCAGCAATCGCCGGCGAAGGAGTAGGTGGGCGAAGGCACGTATCGCTGTGTGACGGCGCGCTCGACGCTGGCTGACGGGTTCGAACTGGGCGACGGGTCCAACGCCGTCGGGGAGGTCCCTGACCTTCGTACTGGTCCGGTTCGGGCTGCGGTGTGGACGTGAGGACCGATCAGCCAAACCGGCCTGCCCTTCGGCTTGGAACCGCCGGACCCACTTATAGACCGTCTGCCGGCTCACCCCGGCCTGTTTGGCGACCTCACCGGGCATGTGACCTGCCAGGACACGCTGGGCGATCAGGTTCCTGCCTGACGCACAGGGCTGCGACCAGGACCGGGCGTGCCCGCTCAGCGGAGGACACCTCGGCTGGCGAGAGCGCATTGAATCCCTGGTTGGGTATGACAACGACCAACCATTGAAGTCCCGTACGAGCGACGTCCTCGACCGTCAGCAGCCGCCGCACTCCAGGCTGGTTGTCACGACTGCGAGCTCGTTCATGGCTGGTGGTCGTCACGGCGACTCCTGGCTCCGAAGTAGGGAATGGAGGTTCACAGGGAGAGCTCAGGCACCGAGAGCGCGGGGCGGGCGACGTGGCGGGCAGCTGCCTCCGCCGACCGGTAGGCATCAGCGAGCGGATCGAGATGCCCAGGGGGCACGGGCGCAAGGAGGTTCTTGAGCTTGGCGCGCACGAGCATCTGGTCGTCGGACACCTCGTTCCCGCTGAGGAAGCGCCCCGGCACCATGACCCGGCCACGCGCCGCCTGCCGTTCGACGACGAGCTGGTTCCAGGTCGCGATCTCCCCGAAGTGTTCGGCACCCTCGAAGACGACCCTCTCGAGCGACGGGTCGCCAGGAGCCTGACCCAGGAGCTCTCGAACCGCTATGACGTCTGCACGAAGCGCGGGGAGGGCGGGCGTTCCCGTCCTCAGCTCCCGAATGTGTCCGTGCACCGATCCCCATGCTTCGGCCCCCTGCTCGAAGCCGGCGCGGGCCCGGCGGGCGCTGAGGTCCGTCATCGCAGCGGGCGTCACGGACATGGCGGCGGCCCGCTGGTTCACGAGCACGCCGGCGACGGCGAGGTCGGCGAGGGTACAGATACCGACCCAGTCCTCTTGGGTGAGTTGCCAGGCGACCCGGTGCAGCCGGTCGAGCCGATCCCGGAGCTCAGCCACCGGATCCTGCCGACGGACGGTCGGCTTCGCCACCTCCAGTCGGGCCAAAGGGAGCCCGACACCGCCCAGGTTCGCGGCACGCCGAGCCTCCCGGGCCGCCTCTGCGAGCTGACGTGTCTCCGGAACGAGGTGGTCGACTTCCCTCGGGGTGAAGCCGACGTGCTCCAGTTGCTGACCCAACGCGTCCGCCGCAGACACGACAGGCAGAGTCAGGCTGGCGAGCTCCCCGAAGCCGGCCGTTCGGATCGACAGGTCGTCGAGGAGCGCGGCCGTCGGTGTTCGAGGCGACCCGTCGGGCTGGCGATAGGTAGCGAGCAGGTCCGAGGCCGCGCGCATCGTGGAGGCGGCCTCTCGCCACGACTGGGCCGCGCCGGTCACCCCGGCCACGTCGCTGAGGTCCTTCACCCCGAGATGCGCGAGCTGATCGACCATCAATGCAGCGGCTACCTCCCTCGATTGGACCGACCCTCGGATCGCCGCCAGTCGGGTGTCGGAGCCGAACAGTTGTCGACCGTGACCGGCCAGAGCGTGCAGCAGGTCGGCGTACGCGGCGAGGGCTTGCCTCCCCTGTTCAACGTCGGCAAAAGGCCTGTGCTGCAGGAAAACACTTGCGTCGAGGATGTGGGAGCCGGCGATGCGCACGAGGTCGCCGTACTGGGTCCGCTCGCTCACGCGACTCGACCCATCACGAGTCGCTGGGCCGACCCGACCAGCGACGCGACCGTGGCAAGAGCCAGGACTGCGGACGTTTCAAGTCCCGGCAGCCCGTTGCGCGCGAGGAGGGCCACGTGCTCGCCGGCTGCCTGAAGGAGCCCGACGATCGCAGCCTGGTGGCCCCCAAGGTCGTCCACGTCGACGGGCCCGAGGTCGGCCGTGAACGAGATGAACATCAGCTCCGGTCGAACGAGCTCCAGCTCGTCCAGCGCGAGCATGAGGTTCGTTGCTGCGTCATCGAGCCCTGCGCCGTCGTCGAGCGGCAGCATCAGCCCAAGCGCGATCATCCCCGCCTGGGCCGCGCACAGCAGCGACCAGAGCGTCTCCACCCCCTCTCCCAGCCTGTCCTGCAGCTCATCCCGCAAGTCCTGCCACACCACGGTCATGACGACCTCCCTGATCTCCGTTGACGACTGACCCGACAACCGTGCGAACTCCTCCACGACTTCGGCCACTGCAGCCCCGAAATCTGTGGACATCCAGTTGTCTGCAGACGGCCCTGCAACACGAGGAACAACGGCGCGGGACTCGTCTGGCACCTAAGGCCGCGGGTCACCTCGTGTTCGCGCGTCGCCTGCACACAACTGACGAGGAGCGAGAGGAAGGAGAGCGGCCGTGATGTCGATGCATCGGCTGAGCGCGGGCGCCGGCTACGCCTATCTCCTTCGCCACACGGCGTGCGGAGATGTGCAGCGCGCGAGCAGCACGCCACTCACGGAGTACTACGCCGAGATCGGCTATCCGCCGGGGCGCTGGCTTGGCAAGGGCCTCAAAGGCGTTGGTCTCAGCAAGGGCGCGACGGTGGAGGAGCAGCAGATGGCCTCCCTGTACGGCGGGGGCCGGCACCCAGGCAGCGGGGAACCGCTCGGGTTGGCGTACCCGCAGTACACGCCGTTGGCCGAGCGGATCCGCCAGCGCATCGCCGCGTTGCCAACGGAGTTGAGCGCGCAGGATCGGGCGGACTTCGCCGGTCAGATCACGCGTGCGGAGAATAACCGGCCCGGGCGGCATGCGGTGTCCGGGTTCGACCTGACCTTTACGGTCCCGAAGTCCGTCAGCGTGCTGTGGGCGATCGCCGACCCGCAGGTGCAGACCGCCATCGCCGAGGCGCACCAAGCCGCCGTACACGATGCCTTGGAGTACTTCGAGGACCGCGCCCTGTTCACCCGCACCGGCAAGGGGGGCTGCGCGCAAGTTCCGACGCGCGGGATGTTGGCAACCGCCTTCGACCACTGGGACACCCGCACCGGTGACCCGAACCTGCACACCCACGTGGTGATTGCCAACAAGGTCCAGGGCGCGGATGGCAAGTGGCGTTCGCTGGACTCCCGCTCGCTCCATCACGCTGCGGTCGCGGTCTCTGAGCTGTACGACGACCTGATCGCCGACCACGTCGCGGCCCGCGTTCCCGTCAGCTGGGGCTGGCGCGATCGAGGTGAGCGACGGACGCCGGCGTACGAGCTCGACGGGGTCGACGACAGCCTGTTGACAAGGTTCTCCAGCCGCTCAGGGCAGGTTGCCAACGCGATGCGGGACCGGCTGCTTGACTTCGAAGCCGAGCACGGCCGCAGCCCGACCCGGGTTGAGGTGCTGCAGCTCAGGCAGCAGGCCACCCGGGCGACACGGCCGAACAAGACCCTCACCCCGTTGCCCGAGCTGATGAGCCAGTGGCGGCGCATCGCTCGCGAGCACTCGGGGCGCGACCTCAAAGACCTGGCCACCCGTGCGCTCATCCGCCGCAGCAAGCCGGTGCGGTTCGAAGACATCCCCGCGGACGTGCTGCAGGCCCTGGCCGGCAAGACGCTGGAGGCGGTCATGGAGCGCCGCTCCACCTGGACGCCGTGGAACGTCCAGACCGAGACCTACCGAGCAACCCGAGGGCTGCGGATGGCCTCGACGGCCGACCGGACTGCCCTGGCCGACGCCGTCGCCGACGCGGTCCTGCAGCACAGCGTTGCGCTGGACCCACCCCAGCCTGTGCCGCTGCCCGCGGCCTACCTCGACCAGAACGGGCACAGCGTCTTCAGCCGACCCGGGGAGCGGAAGTTCAGCCACCCCCGCGTCCTCGAGGCCGAACAGCGGCTCCTGGACGCGAACTCACTGTTCGACGCACCGCGTGTGCCCGTTCACGTGGCGCAGCGGACGGCCCGCGTCGCCCACGTCGCCGGGCAGTCAGTCCCCGTCCAACTCGCCGCCGATCAGGTCGACGCGGTCATCACCATCGCCACCTCCGGCCGCGCCCTGGAGGTCCTGGTCGGCCCAGCAGGAACCGGCAAGACCACCACCCTGTGCGCCCTCCGCTCCGCGTGGGAGACCCGGCACGGCCTGGGATCGGTCATCGGCTTGGCGCCGTCGTCGACCGCCGCCCACGAGCTCGCGGCGAGCTTGAGCATCCCGTGCGAGAACACCGCGAAGTGGCTGTATGAGACGACCGGGGCGGGCGGGGTACGACGCAGCGCCACGTTGGAGCGGCTGCGCCTCGCACCAGCCGACACCCGTCGACAGGCCAAGAAGAGGGCCAATGACCTCCACAACCTGCATCAAGACGGTCTGCACTGGAGGCTGCACCCCGGACAGCTGCTCATCGTCGACGAAGCGTCCCTCGCCGGCACGCTCGCGCTGGACCAACTTCGCCAGCAGACCGAGGACGCCGGCGCGAAGCTTCTGCTCGTCGGGGACCACCGGCAGCTCACGGCCGTCGACGCCGGTGGAGCGTTCGGGTTGCTCGCCGAACACGGCGCCGCCACCGAACTGCGTTCGCTCTGGCGGTTCCAGCAGCCCTGGGAAGCCGCCGCAACCAGACGACTCCGCCGCGGCGACCCCGACGTGCTCGACACCTACGCCGAGCACGAGCGGATCAGCTCCGGCCCGGCTGAGCTCATGATCGAACAGGCCTACCAGGGCTGGCAGGCCAGCGACCGCGCCGGAGAAGCCGCCCTGCTCGTCGCGGCCGACAGCGCGTCGGTCACCGCCCTCAACCAGCGCGCCCATGACGACCGCGTCCAGGTCGGACTCGTCCACCCCGTCGGGATCCCGGTGGGCGATGGCAATGAGGTGAGCATCGGCGACCGGATCGTGACCCGACGCAACGACCGGCAACTCCTTGTCCCCGGAGGCGGGCACGTCCGCAACGGCGCCCTCTGGTACGTCGTCGCCACCCGCCCGGACGGGTCGATGATCGTGACGCCCGCCGACCGGCACGTGACCCACGGCTGCACCCCCGACCCAACCTCGCACGTCACCCTTCCCGAGGCGTACGTCCGGGAGCACGTCGAACTGGGCTACGCCACCACCGCCCACAGGGCACAAGGGCTGACCGTCGACACCTGCCACACCCTTGTCACCCCCGGGATGGCCCGCGAGGCGTTCTACGTCGCGATGACCCGAGGCCGGGCCGCGAACCTGGCCTACGTGAGCACCGACAACACAGATCCCGCCTGCGAAGAGATCCCCGACCAGCACAACCACTCCAGCGGCCGACAGGTCCTCGAGGCAGTCCTCGCCCGCGCCGGAGCGGAGCTCTCCGCCACCCAAACGATCCAGGCGCGCCAGCGGGAAGCGACCTCGCTCACCACCCTCCTCCCCATCCGAGACACCCTCACCTCCGACGCCGACCTGCTCCGGTGGGAACCCGTTCTCCGCGGCAGCATTCTGACCACGAGTCAGGTCGAGAGCGTGCTCGACTCTCCCGCCCAAGGTGCGCTGCTCGCCACCCTCCGGCGAGGCGAACAGTCTGGGCAGTCGGTGGAATCGGTCCTCAATGTTGTCATCACACAGCGGCCCCTCGACGGCCCGGCGGGCGCCCGCGACCTCGCCGCCGTCCTGCACGAACGCCTCACGACGCTGCCCGACGGGGCCGCAGTCCCCGTGACTGCCGTAATCCCTGTCGTCTCGGACCAGCACCGCGAACTCCTTGACGCGATCGTCGGCCACGACTGCCTCATCGACGCTCGCCTCGCTGAACAGCGGCGCACGGAGGTCGACGCTCAGACGCAATGGGACGAACAGGCCTGGCGAAGCCTCGTGGACGCCGAAGAGTTGCAGGTACCCCAGCGATGAACCCGTACGCGAACGACAACGCACTGTTCCCGCAGCAAGCGGTTTGCTGGTACGCGCTCGGTCCCCAGGAGTGCCAGGAGCACATCGAGCATCTCAGCGCTTGGCTCGCCTGGCTCAAGGAGCGCTACGCCCTCGACCACCGAGCACTGCCGGAGTGCTGGGCGCAGCATGGCGCCCTCATCGAAGAGCTTTCAGCCCTGGCCAGCAGCTGGTCACGCGCCTTCAATGCGAAAGAGACCAGCTACACACCGCTCGCATGGCATACCGACTTCGCGCTCACCCGGCGGAGGATCGCAGATTGGATCGCTCGAAGCGGCTGCCGCCCCGAGGCGCATCGCGACGAGGCCTGAACTCGGGTGCCAACCGGCTCAGACAGGGCAGCCGGCGGGCGGGCTGTCCGCCGCCGCGGTCGGCCCGGGTGACGACGTCGGGCCGCTGGAATCGACGGCAGCCCAGGCGGCCATGTCCGCTCGGACGCTCTCAATGAAGTGCGCTGTGATCGACGGGATCGACGGGTAGGTCCGCAGGCGCCCTTCCCCGGCGTTGTGAGCGATCACCAGCCCATCAAGCTCCGAGAGCTCTGTCGTCGACGGCCAGTTGGGGTGCGCTCGTCGGATGGCACGAACTCCTTGAAGCCGCGCGCAGAAGTACTTTCCGCCGACGGCCGCGTGGATCTCCGGTTCCTTGACGTCCCAGACCCCGTTGACGTTGAGGTCGGCATCCCAGGGCGCGCCGTAAGCGTTGCGCCAGATGGAGGCGTTGAGCTGGAAGAGTCCCCAGGTGCCGCCGTTCTTGTCATCGGCGTACGCGGTCGGCCTGAACCCGGACTCCTGCAGCATCACGGCGGCGAAGAACGTCTCCGGGATCTCCGGGCAGGCCTGTTGCGCGATCCGCACCCAGGACCGTGCGTACGACGGGACAGGTGCACCGGGATTGAGCGGCCCGCCGAAGGTCGGTGTGCAGGCGATCGCCGTGCCGGTGACTCCGAGAAGTGCAAGGAAGGCCAGGAACGGCATCAGTGCGACGCCCATGCCTGCGCCCACGAGCAGCACGAGCTTCCTCATGACCGAAGCGACTTCGTGAGGTCGAGAGGCGACCTGCCGGCCATCGCCTCCTCAACTGCTCCCTGGTCTCCCTCCAGTTCGGCCGCGTCGGTACGGCGATTCCAGGGTGCCAGATCGACGACGAGCGGCCTGGTCTGTCGAAGCAGCAGCACGCCGGTACCGAAGGGCAAGGTGCGCAGCACTGCGGGCGGCATGACCGGGACCTGGCGCATGCTGACCGTGGAAGAACGCTCCCCTTGACCACCTCGCGAGACGGTGCGGGTCGGTTCGTCGATGTCCCCGAGTAGGCGGGCGACGTCTTCGAGGTCGCGCATCTTGGCAAGGCCGCCCAGGACTACCTTCACGGTGGTGGCGTCCCAGATCGAGTCGGCGGCGTGCTCGCCCCACCGGTGCCGCGCCTGCGCGAGGGACTGCAACACGGCCAGGGTCGTGATGCCTGTACCTCCCCCCTCGGCCATGAGCGAAGGCAGCGAGGGCAGCGGTGTCAGGTTGGCGATCTCGTCCAGCGCGAGCAGCAGCGGAGGATCCAAACGAGCGCCGGGTGCACGCGCTGCCGTGGTCCGCGCGGACTCCGTGATGTCCTCGACGAAGGCAGCGACCAGCGGGGCACACGACGCGGAGGCGACCGAAGAGGCCAGTAGGTAGAGCGTCCCGCAGTTGTTGAGGAAGACGGCTGGGTCGAACGCCTCGTCGTAAGCCGGGTCGACGGCGGTCAGTACGTCGGGATCGGCCAGGGCTGCGAGGGACTGCCGCACTCCGAGCCACACGCTGTCCCTGGTCCGCGGGTCGGCGTGCACCGACGCTTCGAGCGCGTCGGCCCATCCAGCCGCAGCATTGGTCGAGCGGTTGAGGATCGTGATTGCGTCCTCTGCCAAAGCCGGGTTGAGCGACCAGCGGTAGAGGTCGACCGCTCCCCTGCCATCCAAGGCCGCGGCGTGCAGGAGGCAGCGCAGGGCTGTCTCGGTCTGGCCGAGCCAGAAGTCGCCGTCGCTGACCCCCTTGCCCCACCCGGCCCCAGCGGCGAGGCCCCGGGCGCGGACCAACGCGGTTCTGGGTGTCTCGCAACCTCGCACCGGTGACCAACGGAGCCCGTCCGGGAGGCCAGCCAGACGCTGCGGGTCGAAGATCGCAACGGGGCCACGCTGGCTCCTCGCACGAACCGTGACGGCCAGGGTGTCCGGCCGGGTCGAGGTCGCCACGACGGGACCGGGAGCGTCGAGGACCCACGGGATGACGACATGCAGGCCCTTTCCCATACGAGGCGGTCCGATGAGCAGCACGGAATCCTCGACGCCGCACCAGAGCTCGCGACCGCAGGTCCGGCCGATGAGGTAACCCACGTCATTGGGTCGGACATTCGCCCGAGTCCGCAGGGAGGGACGCATGACGGGCGCGCGGCGCAGAAGTTGCCGCGAGCCTGCTGTGGCAGTTGCCTCCGACGTCGTGGCGAGTCCGGGCAGTCGTCGGACGTCCTTGCCCGCCGCGGGTTTCGTGAGCGAGCGGTGCAGTCGTAGGACGAGGAAAGCGGTTGCACCGGCGACGACGAATGCCACGACTGTCGAGGACCAGTAGATGGTGGGGCCGGGCAGGTCCGAGGGTCGTTTCCATGCCGAGGCGGGGTCGTTCACCTGGCTGAGGGCGCCGTACGCGGAAGGCAGTCCGCCCGTCGGGGCATGGTGGCCGATGAGTGCCGCGGCGAGGGCAGCGCCGAGCCAGAGGAGGCATCCCACCGCCAGCCCGGCAGCGAGCAGCGCCAGGCCGACGTTCGTGACCTGGTCGCTGTCACCTGGGGAGCGGCGAGATTGCGCGTTCACGGCGCGGCCGGCCGTAGCGCGGCGATCGGTTCGGAGCGAAGCGCGCTCCGGAGCTGGACGGCGTTGAGGTGCCTGACCGCTCGCCCCTCGACCGTTGGTGGCTGCAGCCCTACGGCTGCGGCGAGGACTCCCTGGCAGACAAGACGTGCGGATTCAAGAACCTCGGGTACGTCGAGGCCTAGGTTCCCCGCCGCCTGCTCCATCGCTTTGGCGGCCCCCTCAGCCGTGCGTCGTACGAGGTCGGCGGCAACGCGGCGGCTCAGGAAGTTCGGGCCGTCGGAGAGCGCGGCGTCGACGGCCTTGCTCAGGACGACTGGGTCCGGTCCTGCACCGTGGAGTGCGGTGGCGCGCTGCACCTGCCAGGCCACGGTCATCGCGTCGACTGGTTGCCGGCGCTCAGACAGGTCGAGGAACGCTGCGTAGGCCGCTCGCCAGGTGCGCTCGACGAGCATGTCGGGACGGAGCCAGGCGCTGACGTGCGTCGCTTCGTCGGGGTGGCACACGAGGGCCGCGACCAAGCGAGCCTCGTTCTCCCTCACAGCCGCCCCGTCGACGGCGGGGTAGGCGCTGAGGAAGCGGTCTGCCGCCAATCGTCCGTCCAACTGCGGGCCGTCTGGCAGGGGCCCCGGTTGCGCCGTCACCTCCGACGAAACCGAGGCCAGCTGCCACCTCCTCTCTGCCTCCCTCAGTCCCTTGCCGACCTGCGCGACGCCGGCGTCGACCGGTCCGGATCCTCCCGACAGGAAGGTTGCGAGTGCACTGGCTCGGACGATGACGCCTTGGCCGGTTACCTCCCGGCGTAGCGAGGCCTCCAGGACCATGGGTGCGTAGCGCAGTGGGTCTGCGGCCGGTGGCGTGGCTGTCAGCAGCGACGCGAGCCTGGGGAGGTCCGCCTTGTGGGGTCCGACCTTGTCGAGCAGGTCCATTCCGGCTTCCTCGGGGGTGATCGTCTGCCGAGCGACGAGGCGTTCGCGGAGGAGGGCGTAGAGCCGTCCGTGCCAGGGGTCGGCGAAGTCGCCGGCTCGTAGCCATTCGGTGACGGCGGGGAGTGGCTCGGGGTGCAGAAGGAGGGCGCCGAGAGTGGCCTGTTCGGCACGAGGGAGGGCCCTCATGCTGCGCCGTTTCCACGCATGGAAGCGTCTGTGTCGAAGACCTCGGCCTCCTCGGGGTGGAGATGGTGGTGCACCAGGTAGGAGCGGTTCGCGACCTTCCAGAGTCCGGTGCCGCGCTGGAGGGCGGGGAGCAGCTGCCGCTCCGTGGCTGTGAGGCCAAGGCTCTTGCCAACACCGGCGAGCTGGTCGGTCTCCTGCCGGTAGACGACCCGCGTCGAACAGTCGGCCAGCAGGCCCTCAGCCAGAGCACGTACCTCGCTGCCGGCAGCTCCGACCGAGTCGAGGTCAGACAGCCGGTGCAGGATGAGCAGGTTGGCCACGCCGTACGCGCGCGAGAGCTTCCACTGCGCCTGCATCCGTCGTACCAGGGGCAACGAGCGGAGCAGTCGCCAGGCCTCGTCGTACACGATCCAACGGGGCCCGCCCCCCGCCGTCAGGGATCCCTCGAGCCAGGCCGACGTGCACGCCATGGCAACCGCGACGGCGTCCTCATGCGATCCGAGACGGGACAGGTCGAGTACGACGATCGGCGCCGCGTCGTCGAGTGCTTCCGTGGAGGGCCCGTCGAACAGGCCCGCCAGGTCGCCGCGGACCAGGCGGCGTAGTCCGTGCGAGGCCTCCCGTCCGTCGAGGACGCGATCGGCCACCGTGCAGGCGTCGAGCGTCGCTTCGTGGGAGTCCGGCTCAAGCAGGGCCTCGATGACGTGCGGGATGGTGGGTGAGCCCTTCGCGTTGCGGGTGGCTGAGGTGAGCGCTGCGTCGAGGGCGGTGTGCTCTCGCGGGTGAATGCTCCGGCCGAGGGTGGTCTCGGTCAGGCTTGCGAGAAGCCTGAGCTGGCCGGCCCGGGCGGCGCTAGCGGCGACACTCGTGGTCGTCCGGGAGCCGTGGACCTCCAGTGGGTTGAGGCGTGTGGGCAGGCCCGGTCCGAGCGAAATGACCTTGCCGCCCAGGGCGCGCGCGACGGCGGCCCATTCGCCCTTGGGATCGCCGGGGACGTAGACGCGCCGTCCGACAGCGATGGAGCGGACGGCCAGGGACTTCGCGAGGGCTGACTTCCCTTGGCCGATGACGCCGGCGAGCAGCATGTTGGGGTTGGTCAGCAGACCGTCCGCGTAGAGGGACCATGGGTCGAAGCAGAAGGGCGCGCCGCTGAGTGCGTCGCTTCCGACGTACACGCCTGAGGTCAGTGCGGGGGTCGCGAGGAACGGGTAAGCGCCAGCAAGGCTCATCGAGCTGGCGCGGTGACACGGAAGGCGTAGCGCGCGGCCATCTCGCCATCGGACCGTCACGTCACGCTCCGCGCGAAGGGGAGGGCGGCTGCGGCGTACGCGGCGGCCTGCTGCCCGACGAGCTTGCGGAGCTCGCACATCGACTGTGCGGCGGCGCCCTCGGCCGAGGCACAAGCTCCATTCAGCGCTTCTCGGGAGTTGGCGCTGACGGCGAGGAGGCCGACGAAGCGAAGGTCACCGTGGCCGGCGACGAGCTCCTGCTCACGACGGGCGAGATCGGCCGCTTGGGCGCGGACGGACTCGTCTTCGACCTGACCCATGCGCGCGCGTTGGGCGGCGTCGGCGATGTGCTCGACCTTGGCGCGGCGGATGTCCTTCAGTGCTTTGGCCGGCCGCAATGGTTCCGCGATCAGCGATAAGGTACGGTGCTCCCCCGGCGCGAGAAGCAGGGGCTGCAGGAACCCGGCGTGCGTCTGCGAGCGTGGCCACTCCTGGACCCAGTAGACGGCGTGGTGCGCAGTGTCGGTCCGCAGCGCGTCCCACTCCTCATCGACGGCCATCGGGCCGACCAGGTTCGTGCCGGGCTCAGTGCGCCGACCGGTCGGGTCAAAGGGCCCCCGGAGCACTGAAGCCAAACGAGCCGGCGTGACCCAGCCTTCGAGGTGGAGTCCGGCGGAGCGGACGGCGGTTTCGATGGCGTCCAGTTGCCGCACCACGGGAGAGACGTCCACCGCCGTGCCGAGGTGGCGCCGGGGTACGCGCAGGGAGATCGCCAGGAAGCAATCCTGAGCAGTGGAGCTTGATTTGGCCGTGGACACGACCTCCGCCAGGATCCTTGCCGCCCAGGAGCCCGCTGGCAGTGCGTGCTCGCTCCACCACCTCGTGATTTCGGCTCCGCCGTGGGGCGCGGTCCGGACCAGCACCTGCGCCCGTCGGACCTTGGGCTGCTGGCACAGACCGGCGAGCAGACGGCTCCAGCCCGAGACCAGCTGCCACTGTTCGGTCTCCTCGGCTAGGACGAAGCCCGCGCCACTCACGCGCAGTGCTGCCGTGACGGTGGACAGCCCGCGGTCGTGCAGTAGCGCCGCGCCGCTGCCGGGGGCGCTCAGGACCGCCAAGCGGCCGCGTACACCGGGGATACGGATCGCTGTTGACCCGACGTCGGCGAGGTTCACGCGGTAGGACCTGCCTGCGTGAACAGTCCTCGACATCCAGCTCGCCACCAGCGGAAGCCACGCCAGGAGCTCGCGGCTCTGGTAACGGACGAGCGCGAGGCCAGCGAGAAGCGCCCAGACGGGCAGCGTGAGCAGAAGTCCTGGTGCGCCGAAGGAGTACTCCCCCACGACGACGAGGAACAGGCCCGTGCCGAGTACGCCGGTCTGGGCTGGGCTCAGGCCGAGCAGGACCCCGCGGCGTTCTAGGCGGCCCAGTTGGACGGTGACCCCGGCGTCCACCTTCATTGGCCCTCCCCCTGTTGGCTCTGCGGCCGGTCCATGAGCGACGTAGCGCCCCTCGCTGGCATGCCGCCCGAGTTGCCAGGTGTGGGGCTGCCTGCCTTCCGCGCCGTCATCGCAGACGTGCCTGCGCCGCCGCCGAGCACCGCAGAGGTAGCCGCGGTCGTCGCCAGGAACTTGGTCGTCGAGGCCGCGGAGCGGGCAGCACCCGGGAGGGGGGTCTCCGCCATCCGACCGTGAAGCGACGCACCCGCCTCGATCCCCGACCAGTGGACGAAGTGCCACGTCATCCACGGCGCGAACACCGCGATGCCCAGCAACATCAGCCCGACCATGAGGTCAGACAGCGACGTGGCTACCGGCTGCTGGCCGGATCCGGTCGCTGTATGGGTCGTGCCGTCGTTCCCGAACGCGCTTGCGCCGAGGACGAAGACAACGACGATCACGACCTTGCTCAGCACCAGGGAGGTCATGACCTCAATCCAGCGCCGGGTCCAGCCGCCTGTCTGGTCCCACACCGCGCCGGCGAAGGCGATCGGTGCGAAGACCGCGACGAGGAGCACTGCGGCCTTGCGGAACAGCAGCACGGCCCAGAGCAGCATCGAGCCGATGATGATCGAGATCCCCAGAACCATCTGGAGCACCGGCCCGGCCGTCGGGCCGGCGAGCCAGGTGAGCTTGAAGAAGCGCATCGCTGCCCCGTGCACCGAGGTCTTCCCCGCAGCGGCGATGTAGGCGCAGATCTGGTCGGTAGCTTGCAGAGCCAGCTGTGTGATGGCGACGGCGAGGGTCGCACCGAGAAGCGCCTTGCCGAGTCCGGTCAGAGCCCTCGCAAGACCTCCTGGTTCGCGGCGCAGCACCGATCCGATGACCTGCATCGCGAACAGCGCGACGACGGCCGGAAGCGTTACAGCGGCGATGACGCCTACGTTCCGCGTAAACCAGCTCGCGGTCAGGTCGACGGTGGTCGTGGCATCCAAGGCGGCCAGGGCGATGCCGGAGACCTGCTCGGCCGCCGCGACGAACGCGCCACCTATGGCGTCGAGGACGAGGTTGGCGGCGGACTTCCCGGCACCGCCGACGACGCCACACACTGGGCCGAGGTAGTCGCATGGGCCTTCGTGCGGGAGCACGTCAGTGGATCCCGGCGCCGAGGGTGGAGAAGAACCCCACGATGGCGTTGGCACCGCCGATCAGGAGCGCACCTCCCGCCGAGACGAGAACACCTGTCTTGCCCGAGCTGACCTGCGCGTAGTTGCCCTGGTGGTGAGCCAGAGCCCACATGATGATCGAGATCACCAGGCCGGCCACGCAGGCAACGAGACCCCAGGTGAGCAGGGCGCCAACCATCTGTTGCAGGACGCTGAGGCCGGGCAGACCGTTGCTGTTGGGCTTGATGCCCGGGTTGTCCGCGAGCGGGAGCGCGATGTGGATCATCGCCAGGTGGAGAGCAGAAGTCATGGATCTGCCTTTCGACCGAGGGTGGCCGCGATCGGCTCCGGCCGACGCGCTCAGTCAGATGTAGGCGGCGCCGAGGCCAAGACGGGGCGTCGGGATCGCTCAGGTCTGCGAGCCTCGACAATTCGTTGCACGAGCAGGCGTTGGAAGGCATCAGCCACCACGGGTTGATCCACGTCCAAGATCAAGACGCTGAATATCTACGAGGGCACTGAGAACCGTTGAGAACCGCATCGCCACCGGCGACGCGCACGCTTCCTTGACGCAGGACTATGCAATCCACGGCCGCTCGGTCAGCGGCATTATGTGGGTGATCTTTGTCAAGGGGCTCATGGGGTTCTCCGTCTGATGCGGGCTGCGGTGCTGGGCGAGACGCCCAGGAGTTGGGCGATGTCGGTCCAGGTGAGCTCTTGATCGCGGGCGTCGTCGATAGCTGCGGGGAGCAGCTGGTGGGCTTGCCTGATGAGGCTGGCCAGGGCGTGGAGGCGGACGCCGCTGTCGCCGAGCCAGTAGGTGGTGCGCAGTCGAGCGAGGTCGTCGAGGGCCTGTTCGAGTACGAGCGCGCTGTCGTGGTCGGCGCGGGGTGCGGGCGGGTCATCTGCGCTGGTGAGGCGTAGTGCGGGGCGGGTCATGACGCGTCCTGGTCGAGGTCGGCAAGGAGCCTTCCGAAGAGCTGCTGACGGTGGTTCTGGCCTTGGCCGCGGCGTCGTCGTGCTGGTGTTGCAGGGTCGGTCTGAACTCGATGCTGGTCTGGAAGAACGTGCAGGTCTCGCAGACGCTTTCGAAGGCGCAGTCCAGGTGCTGGGGTCGGGCGCAGTAGCCGTTGCCCCGCATGCGGTGGTGCTCTCGGCGCAGCCGTGTCAGGGTCGGGCCGAGGGTGTCCGCGGGCAGCGGGGTGTTCGTCGCGTAGAGGGCTTCGATCTTCTCGGTGACCGCGAAGTACTGCTCGGCGACGGTGCGGTTGGCGATCTTGGCGTAGCGAAGGGTCATGTCCATGCTGTGGTGGCCGAGCATCGCGGCGATGGCTTCCAGGCTCATGCCCCGGTTGATGGCCTGGGTGGCCAGGGTGTGGCGCATCTGGTGGGGGTGGACGTGGCCGATCCCGGCGGCCTTCGCGGCCCGGTTGAGCATCCTGGTGATGGTGTGACGGTCCAGCGGGGTGCCGTTCTCCCGTGGCAGCAGTAGCGGATTGGCCGGGTCGACGTGCGCAGCTCGATACTCGCCGATGAGGGTGACCAGCTGGGGGTGCAGGGGCAGGTAGCGGTCGTCGTGGAGTTTGCCGACGGGGACGTGGAGCCAGTGCCCGTCGCCGATGAGCACGACCGCGTCGGCGCGTAACGCGATGAGCTCCCCGACGCGCAGCCCGGTGCGCAGCAAGACCTCGCTGACTACTTGGATCAGCAGCCGGTGTTCTGTCCGGGCGGCGCGCAGGAACTTCGCGGCGTCGGCGTCGTCGAGGGCTTTGGGCAGCGCCTTGTCCTGCCTGGGCAGGTCACCGGTGATGATCGGGACCCGGTCGGGGGCGTCAGCCCAGCCCCACTCCTCGATGCGGATGAAGAACATGCGCAAGGTCCCGAGGCGGTGAGCGATCGTGTTCACGGTCACCCGTCCTGAGGTGCGACCGGGGCGGTTTTTCAACCAGGGCTTGAAGTTTTCGATGTGCTCGCGTCCGACGGCGGCGACGGTCCTGACCTCGGGGTGGGCTTCGGCGAGGAACGCCGCGAAGCACCGTAGTGCCAGGTCTGCGCCGCCGACGCTGCCTGGTCGTAGGGTGCAGGCGACCTGCTCGAGGTAGCGGCCCATGGTGGCGACCATGACCGGGCGGCCCACGGCCAGCTGGTCCCAGTCGGGCATCCGCGGCGCGCTCACCGCGGGCCTCCGGCCGCACGGGGGTGGGGGTGGTCTGCGAAGACCTGGGCGTCGATGACTTCCGCGGCGCGTCGGTACTGGGCCGCGAGCCAGTCATCACCCAGGTGCAGGTAGATCCGGGTCGACTCGATCGACGCGTGCCCTGCCTGGGCCTGGATCGCTTCCAACGCCATGCCGGCCTCGCGCAAGCGGGTCAGGCAGGTGTGGCGCAGCTCGTGGCACGTCGCGTGCGCGAGTCCGGCCCGGGTGCGCGCGGCGTCCATGACCGTGTCGACTCCCGCGGCGGACAGCGCCTGACCGCGGCGGGGGCCCTTCAGCGCGACGAACAACTTCTCGGTTATGGCCTCGGCGGGTCGTTCGGTGTCGAGGTAGGCACCGACGCTGGTGAAGAACCTGCCCGAGATCGGGATCTGCCGCTGGTGGCCGCCCTTGCCCTGGACGATGAACACCTGCCGGGTACCGGCCCGGATGTCTTCCATGCGCAGGCCGATGACTTCGCAGCGGCGCAACCCGCCCAGGACCATCGCCTGGAACATCGCCCGGTCCCGGTGGGTGCTCGCGGCTGCCAGCAGTGCGTCGACCTCGGCGGGTTCCAGCACTCGCGGCAGCGTCCGCGGGCTGCGCACCAGCGGCACTCCCTGCCGGGGGCGGGAGACCTCTCGTCGGGTCGGCAGGCCTCGCGGGACGGGGTTGGCCATCACGTCACCCCGAACGGTGAGGTAGGAGAACAGCCCGGAGATCGTCGACAGTCGACGCCGGACCGTGCGGGCGCTGACCCCTGCTGCGTCGTTGACCGCGCGAAGGCTGCGACCGTCACCGCCGCTGCGCTGAGAAGTGATGAACGCGAGCACGTCCGCGCTGGTGACCTCATGAGGTTCCTTCGCGACGAAGCGGAAGAACACCACCACGTCGTAACCGGCAGCCAAGACTGAATTCGGTCGTGCGCGACCAGCAAGGAATTCCAGATAGTCGTCCAGGATTGGCACGCCCACGCGCACCACGAGCTCCCCGGCAGGGGACACACCACGCTTCAGGCAGGGCTCGGTGAACACCACGGCAAGGCCTCCATCTCCACGGACGGCAGACCCCAACGGCCCACCGCTACATCCATGAAGATCACCCGCATATCAAGCATGAGCGGATGCCGCGGCGTGACCGGCCGCCGACCCTTGGGGCGAAATGAGCCGCAGGTCCCTACCGACGCACCTGGCGCTCTCTGAGGCGCGCCCCCTCCTGCCGTCTCCGTGCGCCCAGTTGGGACGAGCGGGCGTGGGAGCTCAGCGGGCCGCTGCTGTCCCGCTTCCCGGCCTTGACCTACAACGGCTGGCACATCCAGTACGACCGCGACCACGCCCGGATCGAGGGCTACCCCGGTCTGTGGCGCACGGGCCGCTGCAGGTGTTGCTCATGGCCGAGGTCGCGCGCGCGGTCAGCTGGCCGATGAACACGCTTACCCACCGCGCTCGTGGCGCCGCTGCTCGACGACCAGGGGTTGGTCGCCGGCCACGACGGCGAGGGCCTGCACGGGTGCGACCGGGGCGGGCGGCTGACGGCCCCCGCGACCATGCGCTCACAATGGCCGCATGACGCTCCCCGGCTTCCCTGTCGGCACCACCTGGTCGCACACGTGGGCCGGGCGGCTTGAGCAGCGCTTCGTCGTCAGTGAGGCGCTGCGCGGCAACCCCCTCGGCGACCCGCACGAGCGGCCGGTCTGGGTGCAGCTACCGGTTCATACGACGACGACCCGGGCGCGCGGTACCCCGTCGTCTACGTGGCGCAGGGCTACACCGGCCACGTGTCCATGTGGGCAAACCGGCGCGCCTACGCACACACCCTGCCCGAACAGGTCGATGTGTTGCTGGCCCGCGGCGATGTACCGCCGGTGCTCGCGGTCTACCTCGACGCCTGGACCTCCTACGGGGGGTCGCAGTTCGTCGATTCCTGCGGCACCGGCGACTACTGCACCTACGTCAGCGACGACGTCGTCCGCTTCGTCGACGCCGAGTACCGCACCGTGGCTGACCCGCGTTCGCGCGCGGTGGCGGGCAAGAGCTCGGGCGGGTTCGCCGCGATGCTGCTGCCGGTCCTGCGTCCCGACGTCTTCGCCGGCGGACTGGCCACCCACGCCGGCGACGCGCTGTACGAGGGCTGCTACCTGTCCGAGCACGGCAAGGTCGTGCGCGCCCTGCGCCGCTTCGACGGCGACCCGCACGCGTGGTGGGCCGACTTCGTCGTACGCGGGGAGGCGCAGCCGCACCCCGACGACA